>Oklahoma_p2__coassemble_477_pt1 | contig 34582 bp, 40 predicted proteins | sample Oklahoma_p2__metabat2_high_PE_041 | metagenome-assembled genome bin Oklahoma_p2
TTTCATCTAATTTACTATATGAAAAAATATCCAAAGCGTGAAAAATACAAAAAAATACGTTCTGAATGAAATCTACTCTCATTCAGAACGTATTTTGTTTCGTCACTCTTTGTTATTTTACTGCGTTCTGCCTTGCAATCGCTTTCTTTAGTGCGACTTCCGCACGGAGTACATCAATTCCGTCCTTCTTTGCAAGTCTCTCTTTTGCACGCTCTTCCGCTTTCTTTGCACGCTCTACGTCAATCTCCTCCGGCCACTGTGCATCTTCTGCAAGTACCGTGATCTTATCCTTCTGAATCTCAACAAATCCACCGAGGATTGCTGCTTTCTTCACTTCCGATTCATTGTGGATCTTCATAACGCAAGGCTCTAAGATCGTTGTAAGCGGAATATGGTTCTGATATACACCCATCTCTCCTTCGACCGATACAAATTCGAGGAATGTCCCCTCGCCTTCGTAGAATACTTCATCCGGAGAGATGATCTTCAATTCAAATCTCTCTGCCATAGGAACTCCCTCCTACTTCACGCGAGCAAGTACGTCATCAATATTTCCTGCGTTCAGGAAGTAACCTTCCGGAATATCATCGTGTTTTCCTTCGAGGATCTCCTTGAATCCCTGAACAGTCTCACTGATCGGTACATAACGTCCTTCAAATCCTGTGAACTGTGTCGCAACGAAGAACGGCTGTGATAAGAATCTCTGGATCTTTCTCGCACGGGATACAGTAAGCTTATCGTCTTCGGAAAGCTCATCCATACCAAGCATTGCGATGATATCCTGTAATTCTTTGTATTTCTGAAGAATTTCCTGCACACCGCGGGCTACATTATAGTGCTCTTCGCCTACGATATGTGGATCAAGCATTCTTGATGAAGACTCCAGTGGATCTACCGCCGGGTAAATACCAAGCTCTGTGATCGCACGGGAAAGTACGACTTTCGCATCCAGATGGGCGAATGTCGTAGCCGGAGCCGGGTCAGTCAAGTCATCGGCAGGTACGTATACAGCCTGAACGGATGTGATAGAACCGTTCTTTGTAGATGTGATACGTTCCTGAAGAGCTCCCATCTCTGTCTGAAGTGTAGGCTGGTAACCTACGGCTGAAGGCATACGTCCAAGAAGCGCTGATACCTCTGAACCTGCCTGTGTGAAACGGAAGATGTTATCGATGAACAGAAGTACGTCCTTTCCACCTTTGTCACGGAAATACTCTGCCATTGTCAGACCTGTCAGACCAACTCTCATACGAGCTCCAGGTGGCTCATTCATCTGTCCGAATACCATGGCTGTCTTATTGATAACTCCTGATTCTGTCATTTCGTAGTAGAGGTCATTTCCTTCACGGGTTCTCTCTCCTACACCTGTAAATACAGAATATCCACCATGCTCTGTTGCAATGTTTGTGATAAGTTCCTGGATCAATACTGTTTTACCTACACCGGCACCACCGAACAGTCCGATCTTACCACCTTTCTGATATGGACAAAGTAAATCGATTACTTTGATACCAGTTTCCAGCATTTCTGCTTCGGTTGCCTGCTCCTCGAATGTAGGCGCTTTTCTATGAATCGGTTCATATTCCACGTCTGTCGGAGCCGGTTTCTCATCGATTGCTTCTCCAAGTACGTTGAAGATACGTCCTAATGTATGTTCTCCAACCGGTACTGTGATCGGCGCACCTGTCGCAACCGCATCCATTCCGCGCACAAGTCCGTCTGTCGGACCCATGGCGATACATCTTACTGTATCATCTCCCAGATGCTGCGCAACTTCTACAACTAACTTTTCGCCATTGGATCTTGTGATCTCAATCGCTTCGTTAATCTCAGGAAGCTGGCCCTCGGCGTATTTTACGTCCAATACCGCGCCGATGATCTGAGTGATTTTACCTATATTTCTCTCTGCCATCTTTTCACTCCTAATCTGTTTTCCAATACTACAATGCCTCTGCACCCGCGATGATCTCAGTCAGTTCCTGAGTGATCGCACCCTGACGGGCTCTGTTATATTTCAATGCCAGGTCTTCGATGATCTCTTCTGCGTTGTTTGTCGCAGAATCCATCGCCTGCATACGCGCACCATTTTCACTTGCAACGGCCTCTACAAAGGCTCCGTAGAGAATGCTTGTCATATATTTTGGAACAAGCAGTCCGACTGCCACTTCCTCTTCAGGCTCAAAGTTCATCAGTGTCAGTTTATCCACAGAACTTTCTCCCTCTTTTTCCTCCTCTGCGATTGCAGCGGTGTCTACCGGAAGTAATTTTGTAAGTGTCGGAATATGACTTACAGTATTCTTGAAGAATGTGTATGCCACATAGATCTCACCGATCTCCCCTGCCGCAAAATCAGTCAGAAGTCTTTTGCTGATCGCCTGTGCATCACTGTAAGAAGGTTCTTCGATCACGTCAGAGAAATCTTCCACGATCTCATATCCCTTTCTCTCCAATGCTTCTGCACCTTTATGTCCGACCGTATACAGACGGATATTTTCTTTCTCGATTCCACTTCCAGTAATCAGTTTCACGATATTAGAATTGTATCCGCCTGCGAGACCTCTGTTTGATGTCACAACTACGATTCCGACTTTCTTAGAGTCGCTCTTCTGCAAGTATGGATGCTCAATGTTTCCTGCTTTTGCAAGCATGGAAGTCACCGTCGCATACATGCATTCGAAATATGCTTTTGAATTTTCCGCGCGGGTTCTTGCTTTTTGCAGCTTTACAGTAGAAATAAGTTTCATGGCTTTTGTAATCTGCTGTGTACTCTGCACACTGCTTCGACGTCTTTTAATCTCTCTCATTGATGCCATGATATAGTTCTCCTCTCACCTGAATGGTAATCGCTACCGCACTAAAATTCTGCTTTAAATTCATTGATTGCTTTTACAAGTGCTTCTTCTGTCTTGTCAGAAATTACTTTTTCTGTACGGATTGCTTCTGGAATTTCCGGATATTTTGTCTGAATAAATTCAAACAGTCCTTTTTCAAAACGAAGCACATCTTCTACCGGAATATCCAGCAGATGTTTCTGTGTTGCCGCATAAATGATGATAACCTGGTATTCTACCGGCATTGGCTGATACTGTGGCTGCTTTAACATCTCTTTGATGCGGGCACCCTGTGCAAGACGTTCTGTCGTATCTGCATCAAGCTCAGAACCGAACTGTGCGAAAGAAGCAAGCTCACGGTACTGTGCAAGGTCGATACGGATCGGTCCTGCGATCTTTTTCATCGCTTTGATCTGTGCAGAACCTCCAACACGGGATACGGAAATACCCGGGTTGATCGCCGGTCTGAAACCAGCATTGAACATCTCTGTCTCGAGGAAGATCTGACCATCTGTGATAGAGATAACATTTGTAGGGATGTATGCAGATACGTCACCTGCCTGTGTCTCAATGATCGGAAGTGCTGTCAGAGAACCTCCGCCTAATTTGTCAGATAATCTTGCTGCTCTCTCTAACAATCTAGAGTGCAGATAGAATACATCTCCCGGATAAGCCTCACGTCCTGGTGGACGACGGAGCAGTAAGGAGAGTGTACGGTAAGCTGTCGCATGTTTGGACAAATCATCGTATACTACGAGAACGTCCTCTCCATTTTCCATCCACTCTTCACCGATCGCACATCCTGCATATGGTGCAATGTACTGAAGAGGTGCCAGCTCACTTGCTGTAGATGCAACGACTGTTGTATAATCCATTGCACCATGTTCTTCAAAAGTCTGAACGATATTTGCAACAGTAGATGCTTTCTGTCCGATCGCAACGTAGATACATTTTACGCCCTGACCTTTCTGATTGATAATTGTGTCGACTGCGATCGCTGTCTTACCGGTCTGTCTGTCACCGATGATCAACTCACGCTGTCCTCTTCCGATCGGCACCATGGAGTCGATCGCTTTGATACCTGTCTGTAATGGAGTATCTACGGATTTACGAGAAATAACTCCGGAAGCAACTCTTTCAATCTGGCGGAAAGATGTTGCCTGAATCGGTCCTTTTCCATCGATTGGCTGACCTAACGCGTTTACTACACGGCCTAACATGCAATCACCGACCGGCACTTCTACTACACGGCCTGTTGTCTTTACAGTATCACCTTCGTTGATGTTTCTGTTATCGCCTAAGAGAACCGCACCAACGTTGTCTTCTTCAAGGTTCAATACCATACCATATACTTCTCCAGGGAACTCTAACAATTCTCCCTGCATTGCATTTTCCAGTCCGTGGATACGCGCGATACCATCGGCTACCTGAATAACCGTTCCAACATCAGATACTTCTAACTCTGATGCATATCTTTTAATCTGTTCTTTAATGACAGAGCTGATTTCTTCTGGTTTTAAATTCATGGAGCGAATCCACCTTCCTTCTATTTTTTCTGCTCTAGTGAATCTGGATCTTTCTCAACTGTTTTGATAATTCATAGAGCTTCGTCTTAATACTGCTGTCCACAACACGGTCTTTGATACGGATCACCATGCCTCCGATCAGACTTTCATCAACATCGTAATTCATCTCAAATGTCTCATACTGTGTTGTCTCAAGCAGACGTTTCTCGATATCACTTTTCTGTTTGTCGCTCAGCGCAAAAGCTGTCGTCACATTTGCGATACCGATCTTCTTTTCTTCCTTTACAAGTCCGATAAAGTATTCAAATACGGACACTGTATCCGGGTAATGACCTTTTGTGATCAATAATGTCATCAGTCCAATGATCTCGCGGGATACATGACCGCCGAATGTTTCTTCGATGATCTTCACTTTATCTTCTTTGATGATCTTCGGATGATTCATTAATCTGCTCAGTTCTTCGTTTGTGCGTAAAACTTCCAGCACATCCTGAACCTCTGTGAAGAACAGATCCATCTTGTTCTCCTCAACAGCAACGGCAAACAATGCATCACCATATGTTTTAGAAACTAACTTAGCCATGTACGTTCACCCATTTCTTTTAATGTTTCATCGATTAGACTTTCCTGTACATTTGTATCGATTGAAGCCTTTACGACTTTTCCTGCCATAAGAGAAGCAATTGCTACCATCTCCTGCTTCATCTCATCCAATGCACGTTTCTTCTCTAATTCAACCTCTGCGTTTGCACGCGCTATAATACGGGCTGCCTCTTCTTTCGCTTCTGCAACAATCTGTGACTCTGTCTTCATCGCTTTCTTGCGGGCTTCGCTCAGGATGACCTGCGCTTCTTTGTCCACTTCTTTTAACTTTGTCTCATATTCTTCTTTGAATACGACAGCATCTGCTCTCTCTTTCTTTGCAGTATCCTGTTCTTCCTTTACCCGTCTCTTACGCTCGTCAAGCATCTTTCTGACCGGTTCAAATAACAGGTAGGACAACAGTGTGAAAAGTACGAACATCGCAATTGCAAGTGTACACGCATCGAACAGCAGTTGTGCATCCAGGTTAAATAAACGTTCCAAGGTTCAGCCTCCTTCCTTCTATTATTTTCATCTCTTCCGTTTTTCAATCTGCTTCTGTACGGAATCTCTTTTTTATAACTGACCTAATAATGGGTTAGCGAATAATAAGATCAGCGCGATAACAAGACCATAAAGACCTGTTGTCTCTGCTACGGCCTGTCCTAAAAGCATTGTGGATGTGATGTCTGATTTTGCTCCCGGGTTTCTACCAACTGCAGATGCACCATGACCTGCTGCAACACCCTGTCCAATACCAGGTCCGATACCTGCGATCATCGCAAGACCTGCACCGATTGCTGAACACGCTAAGATTAATGCTTCGTTTGTAATTTGACTCATAATAAATTCCTCCTGTTTTACAATTCATTTTCGTAAAATTTCCCTGCCTGCTAAGAGGCTGATTATTCTGCTTCCGGTAATTTATCATTGATAAATACCATTGACAGCATACAGAACACATATGTTTGAATACATCCTGAGAAGATGTCAAAGTATATGTGCAAGATACCTGGCCATCCGATTGCGAACTTCGATAACAGGCCATATAAAAGACCCATGATAACTGTTCCGGATACAACGTTTCCGAACAGACGCAATGAAAGCGAGAACGGTACCGCGATCTCACCGATCAAGTTGATCGGGAATAAAATTGGCAGCGGTTTAAACAATCCGGTGAATGCTCCGACCTTGTTGTAACGAATGTTATTATACTGGATCAGTATAAACGTTATCACACCAAGTGGAAGTGTTACACCGTAATCCGCTGTCGGTGGACGAAGTCCAAGAAGCCCTGACAGGTTGCTGACGATCAAGAATAAAAACAGCGTTCCGATATAATTCCGGTAAGGGATTCCATTTTTCCCCATGCTGCCTTTTACCATGCCGTCCAGCGCTTCCACAACCATCTCTGCAATGTTCTGCAATGTTCCAGGTTCCCCTTCGGTATCCCGAAGCTTACTGCGGACAATGAGTGCAAAAATGATAAGAAGTACGCACACAACCAGTACACTGACATGTGTCGTTGTCAGCCACAGTTCCTGCCCAAACAAGTGAAATTTGACAAGCCCGTGTATCATAAAATCAGGTCCGTCTGCAGCTAAAATTCCTAAGCCAGTTCCCACATGATCACCCTCCTTTACTTAGATTTTTGGAGTCTTACAAATACTCTGTGCGTCCACGGCTGGAGATACGCCGAGATCTTCAGACTCATAACGCCGATCAGCGCCGCAATGATATTGCCTACCTGAAAGTAAGCTGTCACTCCAAATACGACTGCAACAACAAAAAGACGGATCACATATGTCTTACGCATATGCTTCGGTGCACCCTCTTCCCCAAAGTCAAGAGCATCCTCGATCGACCGCTTCATATGTATCATCATACCGAGTGCCGTTGCAATTCCGATCCAGAGACCAACCGCAACAGACAACGTATTATCCGTCACGACCAGACAGATGATCTGTGCCAGAATTCCATATACAATTATGCCAGCCGCCAGTTCCTTCACTGTATTGTCTGCACTATTCATCTTGATGTTCCTCTTTCTCTTCTGGATCTTCATTTGCATGTTTTGCCAAGTAATATGTGTTGCGTCCTCCGGCCAGCACACCCATGATCACCAATGGGATAAACAGTGAAATGGAGAACTTTTTTTCCAAAAACACCGCAAGAAAAACGCACAAAAAAATAGGGGTGATCATACTTAATCCAAGCTGTGTAATAAGTGCAAATGTACGATACACACTTCTTTTATACTTCATAACTCGATCCCTACTTTCAATTCATATTTTCCTGTCCTTTTTATTATAACATTTTTAGGGTTCTTGTCTAGGTTTTTTACAGTTTCTTTATTAATTCTGTCTATAATTTTAGTGAATCTTCCTATGATTATATATCCCATTCTAACCGGTGTAAATGCCCCTCTAAATTCATTCCTGCGAACTGATTCTGACGAAGTGCCTCATAAAGTACGATCGCCACAGAATTTCCAAGGTTCAGTGAGCGGATATCCCCTACCATCGGAATACGGATACTGTCTTCTTTATGGTGGACTAAAATCTCCTCCGGGATCCCTGCGCTCTCCTTCCCGAACATGATATAACAATCCGGCTCATACTTTACATCCGTATAGACATTTGGCGCCTTTGTCGTCGCCATATAGATCTTTGCCCCCGGATTTTTCTCCAGAAAATCATTGTAGTCAATATAGGTTGTCACATCCAGCTGGTCCCAGTAATCCATACCGGCCCGTTTGATTGCTTTTTCATTTAGTCGGAATCCAAGCGGTTCAATCAGATGCAGGCGTGTGTTTGTTGCCACACACGTCCTCCCGATGTTTCCTGTATTCGCCGGGATCTCCGGCTCAAATAACACGATATTTAACATTTCTTCTGCCTCCTTTATCTCTTTTGCTCCCTCAGACGTTCAATAAATCTTTCCAGCCTTCCAAGCGCCACCTTCAGATCTTCCAGAGAATACGCGTAAGAAATACGGATAAATCCTTCTCCACTTGCCCCGAAGGCAGTCCCCGGCACAACCGCCACCCGCTCTTCCTCGAGAAATCTCGTGGCGAATTCTTCTGATGTCATTCCAAACTCGGAAACATCCGGGAACACATAAAATGCTCCGTACGGCTCAAAACATTTCAGCCCGATCCTTCTGAACTCATGCATGAGAAATCTTCTTCTCTGATTGTAAGCTTCCCGCATCTCATCAACTTCCGGCTGACAGTTTCTAAGTCCTTCGATCGCTGCATACTGGCTGTTTGTCGGCGCACACATAATCGCAAACTGATGGATCTTAATCATCTGCTCAATAATCTCCGCCGGACCACACGCATACCCAAGCCGCCATCCTGTCATCGCAAACCCTTTGGAAAATCCATTGATCATGATCGTCCGCTCCCGAAGCCCCGGAAACTCTGCGATCGATACGTGCTCTCCCTGGTAGCTCAATTCTGAGTAAATTTCATCCGAAATCACAAACAGATCATGCTCTTTTACTACTTCTGCGATCGGTTCCAGATCCTCCCTTGTCATGATCGACCCCGTTGGATTATTTGGAAATGGCAGGACAAGAATCTTTGTGCGAGGTGTTATTGCCGCCTCCAACTCCTCTCTTGTCAACTTAAACTCATTTTTATTTTGAAGAGGGATCACAACCGGCACACCGCCTGCAAGTACCGCACACGGAAGATACGATACATAACTTGGCTGTGGGATCAGCACTTCATCACCTGGATCGAGCATTGCACGCATTGCGATATCAATTCCCTCGCTCCCGCCGACTGTCACGACTACCTCTGACTTTGGATCGTATATGACAGATGTTTTTCTCTGAATATAATTACAGATTTCTTCTTTTAATTCCTTCAGCCCAGAGTTTGATGTATAAAATGTCCTTCCCTTTTCCAGAGAATAAATTCCTTCCTCCCGGATCCGCCAAGGTGTGTCAAAATCCGGCTCCCCAACTCCAAGAGAAATGGCATCTTTCATCTCATTGACGACATCAAAAAACTTACGGATTCCCGAAGGCTCTATTTCTACTACTTTTTTTGCTAACGGATTCCTCATTACGGTGTCACCAACATCCTTTCTGATTCTGTCTTTGCCACAAGTACTGCTCCATGATCTTTGTACTTCTTCAATACGAAATGGGTCGCTGTGCTCAGCACGGCATCCAGCGGCGCCAGTTTTCCTGACACAAATTCAGACACTTCTTTTAAAGTCCTTGCCTTCAGTGTGATCAGAAAATCATATCCCCCCGAGATCAGATACACCGCATTGACTTCCGGATAGTTGTAAATTCTCTCTGCAATCCTGTCAAATCCCTGATTTCTCTGTGGTGTCACTTTTACCTCGATCAAAGCAACCACCTGCTCCTCACCGGTCTTCTCCCAGTCGATCAGCGTATGGTAGCCACAGATGATCTTCTCTTTCTCCATCTGCGCGATCTCATTTGCAATCATCACCTCATCTGAGCCGAGCAGTACTGCTAACTCCTGCAGATTTATTTTGCTGTTCCTTTCAAGATATTTTAAAATCTCTCTTCTCATTATACTTTCCCTTCTTTCCTGTCCTGTTCGATAAATGACTCATAGATCCTTGCAAGCTCATCCGGCTGAGGTCTGTCCAGAAAACGCCGCTCGCTTCCCCCAGACAACACGCGCTCCTTCCTGTTCGTCGTATGTCCAATGACCGCTGCCTGCTTTCCTGCCTCCTGAAGTTTCTGCACAAGCGCCTCTCCATTCTGTGTAAAGATCAGAAGACTTCCCACTGACGTCATCTGATACGGATTCAAGCGGAAATATTCGCAGATTTCTACTGTTTCCTGCTGAATAGACATCTTCTTCATATCTGCTTCCAGCCCTACATCAGCTGCCTCGGCTGCTTCCCACAGTGTCGCCAGAATTCCTCCCGGACCGATCTGATAGATTGCCGAAGCGCCATGCTCTCTGGCAGTCCAGATCTGTTCCAGCGCAAACAATTCCTGCTCCATCCCTTTGATTCTATTTAAAAATGCCGGAACAAATCTCTTCGCCAGCTCTTCTTCTTTCCTGCCTGCAACCCGCAGCATTCCCTCAAGCCCGATCCATCCTGCAAGCACAATATCCTGCCCTGCTTCTGCTACCATCTTTTGAGGAATCTCTTCTTCCGCCGTTCCAACTGCATTGACATGCACAATCGCCTCGCAGATGGCGGGACTTACTTCTGCCTTGGCACAGAGGATCTGAAGATTCTGCCTCTCTGCCGCCTGCTCCATCCATTCTACCATCGCCTTCAATCTGGATTCGTATGCATAAGGCGGAAGCTGGATCTGCACATCCACACCGATTGGATCTGCACCTCGGGCAGCGATATCATTTACCGCTCGCGCCATCGCAAATATGCCGATACTTTTCGCACTTCCATACACGGAAGTCCCGGAAAAAATCACCGGAGCCGACTCTTTTACGCGGATCCCCGCACACATTTCCTCAGAAGCCGGTTCAAACATCGACTCATCTCTGACAGTATGTAATTGTTTTAAAATAGAACGCTTCAGCACAGTTCCTGACACATTCCCTATTTTCATGCTTTCCCAGTCCTTTCTTTTGTTCTGCCCATCATCTGTTCTCTGCTCCTATATGATTAGAACAAATATGGCACAACTCCGGTCAGAATCATTGCTACAATAATTACGATAATGATCACCGATGCAATCTTTCGAAATTTCTTATTATAAAAATTCATTGTTCTTCTTCCTTTCTTCCACCAACTACTCTTGCACATTTCTTCCCTTCCTGCCGGAAGATATTTCTTCATTCTATACCGTTTCTTCCTCTTTTGCAAGAAACCAAAAGCGGATTTTCCCGAATCTTTTTCTAAAATACTGTTTCTTCTTCCATCTCACAAACTTCTACCACACGCGCCTCATAGTTCAGTGGATTCCGATTCTGATAATCAAATAAAAGTACCGTCTCTCCTCTGGCAGCATCTTCGGTCACTCGATAGCCAAACCGTTCGATATGTGTCATCTTCCGCAACTGTCGTTTGTCCCATTTTTCATATCCGACAAGATACTTATGTGCTTTTGCTTCTTCATCATAAAATTGCTGCTGCTCTTCTTTTTTCACCGTCTCTTCTCCTGCAAATGCCGGTCGGCTTTTTGCATTTTCCCTGAGATAAAAATCAAAAATAAGCAGTTCCCGATACAATTCTTCCCTCTCCGGATCTATCCTCTTCGCAAATGCATACAGAATCTCATACCGTGTCACCCTCGCGTGACTTAAAAAGGTCTGTCCCTCTTCATCATAATATGCGCCCAACTGCTCATACATTGAAAAGGAATCCGGAAATGCCTTTTCAAGCGCCCCAAGTGTGTACGAAAACTGTCTGCTGTTATAGTAAACTTCTACCATCTCTTCCACCCTCTTCAGGCGAAGCACATCGCTGTAAGGAAGCCACTTTGTGTAAAGCACTTCATACGGTGGTCTGCTCTTATACACAAGCCCATACTGTTCCTTCTGTTCCTCCATATAGGAGCCTTTCAGCACTTTCAGAAAACCTAACTGTAACTGTTCCGGTGCAAGCGCATAGACATCGTTGAAAGAGCTTCGGAAGCTCTCGTAATCTTCATACGGAAGCCCCGCGATCAGATCCAAATGCTGATGGACATTTCCGTAAGCATTGATCTGTCTGACGATGCGTGCCACCTCTTCAAATTTCATCGTCCGGCGGATCTCCCGGATCGTCCTCGCATTGGTAGACTGTACGCCGATCTCCAGCTGGATCAGTCCCGGTCGCATCTGACTGATCAAAGAAAGTTCCTCCTCATTCAGGAGATCAGCCGACACTTCAAAATGAAAATTCGTAATCCCATTGTCATGCTCAATCAAATATCTCCAAATCTCCATCGCATGTCCGTGCTTACAGTTAAACGTCCGGTCTACAAATTTCACCTGCGGCACTTTTTCATCAAGGAAAAACTGTAATTCCTTCTTCACGAGCTCTAAATCACGGAAACGCAGGCACTTGTCTACTGAAGAAAGGCAGTAACTACAGGAAAACGGACATCCTCTGCTTGTCTCATAGTAAACGATCTTATTCTGAAAATCTTTCATGTCATGGTAGACAAATGGGACTTTGCTCAGATCCATTACCGGGCGCCATGGATTCTCCAGAATCTGCCCTTTTTCTCCCCGGTAAGTGATCCCGTCAATCTTCTCCAGACTTCCACCTTCCATATAATAATGTACCAACTCCCGGAACGTCTCTTCCCCTTCTCCCTTCATCACTCCGAATACTTCCGGAAGTCTCTGAAGAACTGCCGGACTGTCATAAGATACTTCGGGGCCTCCGATCCAGATTGGCACTCCCGGAAGAATCTTTCCTGCCTCCCTCACAAGCTGCTCTACATAATCCAGATTCCAGATATAACAGGAAAAGCAAAGAATATCCGGTTTCTTCCGGTACAGATCCATCAAAATATTATCTACCTGCTGGTTAATCGTATACTCCGCAATTTGTATCTCTTCCCGATATTCCGGCACATACGCCCGAAGACTGTACACGGCCAGATTGGAATGGATGTATTTCGCATTGATCGCTGTTAATAAAATGTTCATATACGCCTCTTTTCTGCGCCAACTGTACCTTGCGGCAAATCTGCGCCTGAAATATTGTTTTATTTTACTATATATTGTACTTTTTCGCAATTCCCAGTTGACATTTTCACATAAACAAGGTAAAATATAGACTCGTGCAGCCGGGGTGTTAGCGGTACCTTGTACCCACAATCCGCTATAGTGGGGGTGATGTTACACGGAGGGCTTATGCTTGTGAAGCTGCCCTCGGAAAGTGGCGTTGAGGCTTGGGTCTTACGCGACGGAACTCTGTGAACCGTGTCAGGTCGGGAACGAAGCAGCACTAAGCAGAGACCTCCGGGTGCCGTAAGGGTGCCTGGGCTGAGTTAACTACCGAGGTAACGTTCGGGAGGTAAGTTCGAAGTGTAACGCACGAAAAAAATATGGACTTACTTGCGGTGAGTGTCTTTCAGATGCTCACCGTTTTTTTATTTCCTCATTTACACTAGATTTCTCCGGTGGTAAAATACAGATAGACAAAATCTTTAACACAACGAATGAGCAGAAAGAAGGTTATCAAATGAAGGAATCACTCACAAAAGAAACACTGGAAGCATTTCAGAATGATTTCCGCGCAAACACACTTCACACTGTTGCGAAAAATGCCGTCACTGTAAATGGACTCTTAAAATCATCCAGAAACAGCGAGGCAGCCCGCAGCACAAGACACGAATTTTCCATCTCCCTTGAACAAGGAGAGATTACCAATCAGATGCAGAGTGGACGTTGCTGGATGTTCGCCGCACTCAACACATTCCGCTTTGAAGTCATGAAAAAACTGAATCTCGAGACATTTGAGCTGTCACAGAATTATACTTTATTCTACGACAAACTTGAGAAAGCAAATTATTTCTTAGAAAGCATTCTTGACACACTTAAGGAACCTGTAAATGGAAGACTGATCTCCCACCTTCTTACAGACCCGCTCGGAGACGGTGGTCAATGGGATATGTTGTGCAGCATTATCCGCAAATACGGTCTCGTCCCGAAGGATGCGATGCCGGAGACAGCCTGCTCTTCTGCAACACGCGAAATGGCAGGATATATGACAAAAAAACTTCGTGAATTTGCCTGCACCCTCCGCAAAGCGAACGAATCCGGGGCTTCTATCGATGAACTTCGCATGCAGAAAGAATCTATGATGAATGAAATCTACCGCATTCTCTGCATCTGTCTCGGTGAACCTCCGAAGACATTCGATTTTGAAGTGCGCGACAAAGATAAGAACTTCCATCGCGATACACAGATCACTCCTCAGCAATTTTACGAAAAGTACATCGGTCTGAATCTCGATGACTATATTAGCCTGATCAACGCTCCAACCAGCGACAAACCATACCACCGCAGCTACAGCGTCAAATATCTTGGAAATGTCAAAGAAGGACGCCCGGTGCGCTACCTAAATCTGGAAATTGAAGAGTTAAAGAAAGCCGCAATCGCACAGATGCAGGACGGTTCCCCGGTATGGTTCGGCTGTGATGTCGGAAAATATTCCTGCGGCGAGAACGGTGTGATGGATCTTGACCTCTATCAGACGGAAGAACTTCTCGGTACCACCTACCATATGACAAAAGCCGAGCGTCTGGACTATCATGAGAGCCTTATGACACACGCAATGACATTTATGGGTGTCAATCTAGACGAGAACGGAAACCCAGATCGCTGGCGTGTCGAGAACAGTTGGGGAGAAAAATCCGGTAAGAAAGGCTACTATGTCATGAGTGATGCATGGTTTGACGAATATATGTACCAGGTTGTTGTCAATAAAAAATACCTTCCGGAACAATTTGTCAAAGAATATGAATCTGAACCGATCCTCCTCGAACCTTGGGATCCAATGGGCTCACTCGCATTATAATTTTAAAAAAACAGAAGGCACTGGAAAGTTATCCACGTACCTTCTGTTTTTTTGCTTTCTTTTCCACAAATCGCCCTCTTATTCCACGGAGTTTTCCTCCGCTTTCTTTCTTGCCTTTTCTTCTCTCAGCTCCCGAAAGAAAGATTTCATCAACTGACTGCACTCCTCCTCCAACACTCCAATCTCCAGTTCTACTTGATGATTGAACTGCGGCACTTGCAGCAGATTAAAAATCGACCCTGCACATCCCGCTTTTGGATTCATACATCCGACAACAACTTTCTTCATCCTCGACTGCACGATCGCTCCTGAACACATCTGACATGGCTCCAACGTAACATACATAGTACAATCCTCCAGCCTCCAGTCATCCATCTTCCTGCTCGCCTTCCTGATTGCGATCAGCTCCGCGTGGGCAAGCGTATTCTTGTCAATCGTCCTCCGGTTATATCCTCTTGCAATAATTTTATCCTGATATACGATCACACAGCCAATAGGCACTTCTTTCAGCGCATATGCCTTCTTCGCCTGCCGAATTGCCTCTTTCATGTACTTTTCATCCTGATTCATCTTCCTGTTTCCTCTGCTCTCTTTCTACTATCCTTTTTTTACTTTTCTGCACCAATAGCCAAATCTCTCATAATCATTTCGCTCCTGCTCAGAAAGTGTGACCGGCAATCCTTCTACTTCCCGAAATTCCAAAAAACCAAAGCACTCTGCCGCCTGCCGCTCTCTCCGGTGATAAATCCCCGGCACACCAAGTATGCAGTCATCCCCCTCCTCGATCAGAAGCAGATGATGATAGTTGTAGTAACCATGCAGCAAAAAACTGTTGTTCGCCAGCTTCCACTCTCCGCGCGCAAGTTCCCCCAGATCATTTCTCCGAATTTTCCTGCATTGCAGACGTTCCTTTCCACCGCACTCCTCATCGTCTGTCTGTCCCCCTGCACACGCACACTGCTCCGGGGCAATCTCCTGTTCCAGCACACTTTCTTCCGCAAAGCTTTCTTCCGCCTCTGCGTCATTTTCTTCACTTGACTTTTCTGCTATCTCTTCTTTTTGGCTTTCTCTTCTGACGCATCCGGTAAAATTTACTTTTACCGGCTCCCATACCGCCGCGTAGAGAACCTTCTCTTCACACTTGATCAAAATCCCATCCAGACCATCCAGCCGTTCCTCTGTCTCCACCATCTGCGATACACTCCCATGCACGATCGGAAGCTCCCCAAGAGAGACTGTTTCACAACTTCCATGTTTCATGCAAAATCCAAAAATCTCCAATTTCTCATTTGCATGTTCCACGATTCCTTTCGCACTGATGCTAAAAACAGCTCCGTCTCTTTTCTGCTCTGCCCGGATAAAGCCAACATTTCTCACTGGTACAGATTCTTTATATTCATATAAATAACAGATTTGCTGTCCCATATTTCCGCAACATCCCTCAACTTGTCTTTTTCTTAATCTATGCACAAGCCAGGGAAAAAAGAACCAGAGCGTGTCTGAACTTCAGCTTCTCTGCACCTTCAAACACGCTCTGTCCTTCTATGAAACTAAAAATTTCTCTGTCAGTTCTTTAAAGCACTCACACTCTGCGATCTCTGTCACAGTCTTCTTTTCCCGCTCCAAAAGCTTTCCTAATTCTACAATGTATTGCGGAATCTCACTTGCAAGCATTACTCCCTGAAGTTCTCCCATATGTGTATCTGCTCCGGAAACAGAACCGCCCACGAAAAGCTGGAACGCATCTTCCGACCGATCTCCGACTTTTACTTTTCTTCCCGCAAATCCAATCTCTGCCACCTGATGCCTTGCACAGCTGTTCGGACATCCACTGATCTGAATCATTGGCAGCCGGCTTTCGCAAAGTCCGGCTTCTTTCACTGCCGCAAGGATTCCCCTGCAAAGCTTCTGGCTCTGCAAAATTCCCATTTGGCAAGATGGAGTTCCGACACAACTCAGTGTACGTGCAACCGGTGTCTGCATCATATGCGCCATCATCGCCTGAAGCTCTTCCGCCTGCTCCCGTGTCAAGTTGCGGACATACATCTCTTCTTCCATGCTCAGTCTAATCTGAGCCGCTTCCACTCGCTCCACAAATGCTGCGATCTTCTCAAGATCTTGCGCCGCAAGCTGACCACATACCGGGTGAAGTATCACTGTATAAAGACCTTCCTGACGCTGTGCGATGCAAGTACCATTCAAGTCTTCACAAGAAGACATTCCTTCTGCCGCAACCGGCGCAATCTCCTCGAACTGATGTGTTTTTTTCACTTCTTCCAGATGTTTCTCAAAACATTCTAAGAACGCCTCTGTCCCCATTCTTCTCGGAATAAAACGCGTACGTGCCTTCGCCTTATTCTCATAATCCCCTTCTGCAATAAACAGCTGGATCATCGCCTCAACGTAATACAGCACTTCCTGTGGACGGACCAGTGACGGGTAAGGAACTGCTACTGCCGGACCTTGTCCCATCCCACCAGCAAGCCACATGCGGAACATCGGAATCCCCTTCTCAGACACTGCCATAAATCCCATATCATTGATAGACGCAGCCGCCGTATCTTTCTCATCCGAAGAGAATGCCACTTTCAATTTTCTCGGAAGCTTGTATGAAGGAGCATTTCCAAGGAAATAGTTTCCAACCTGCAGCGCATACGGTGTCACATCAAATGCCTCTGCTTTTTCCACTCCCGCAAGCGGAGACAAGGAGACATTCCGCGGAAAATTACCGCCTCCTCCCCTTGTAAACAGATCATGATCGATCCCATCTTCCATAATATCGCATACACTGTCAATATCCAGATCATGAAGCTGCACTGCCTGTCTCGTCGTCAAATGTACTTTCTCCAGACCATACTTGTGCACATAAGAAAGAATCAGATTTAAGTGTTCCTTGGAAATCAATCCCGACGGTGTCCGCAGACGGATCATAAAGGACTTCTGATCCTGCTGCGCATATACACCCATCCCACCGGAAATACCTTTAAATTCTGCCTTGCTGATCTCCTTCTCCAAAAATCTGTGTCCTGCTTTTCTAAATTCTTGTACTTCACTTTTTAAAAACTCTTTGTAACTTTCCATATTTGCTCCTTTTCCTCTTCTCTTGCCGGATTACACGAATACTGGTGGTTCATAGGCATCCCCCAGCGTCACTTTCTTCTGTTCTTCCTTCCCAAGAAATGCCCATTCCGTCATGGTCTCCCACCCATGGATACTGCGGTCATACACCTGCACATATCCTATCTTATCTGCGTGTACCCGGACTGTATTTGTATCATATTCTCTGCCTGTATACGGGTTCACTTCTCCTTTGTCACGGTCTTCCAGTTCTGCGTCTGCCGCCGCTTTCACCTTCATCAATTCCTGCTCATATCTCCTCTCCAACATCGTCTTACCGCTGAGCTTCTTTTGCAGGTTTTCCGTCCGGTCTTCTTTTTGCGTATCGATTACCTCTATTTTCACTTTGTTCACACTCGCTTCTTTTCTAAAAAATTTAAGGATATGAAATCTATCGCCAATTCTTTGGGTTCTATTTTATCAGACAATAGAAAAAAGGTAAAGAGAACAGAACGTAAATTCTTTATGACTTCCTCTTCAAAAAAAGCAGCAGTATAAGTGTAGTTTCCCCTTATACTGCCTGCCTATACAAGTTTCTATGCCTATTTTTACTGCCTATTTTCTGTCTGCATGCGAATTTTTTCTCTCTGCCATTACAGACATTTCCCCTTGGAAACGATTCTTAATAAGTTTCTCCCAGATATTCTTCCAGTGTCACACCACTGTCCATGATCTTCTTTGCATCTTCTTTTCCGACATACCGGTAATGCCACGATTCATAGATGATCCCTGTCTCCGAAATCTTATCCGGTGGATATCTTAAAATAAATCCATACTTATAGCAGTTCTCTTCCAGCCATTTTGCCTCTTCGGTGTCTGCCTGAGCTTCATCCAGCATCCCGTAAGAAGAAGATACAATATCCGCAGCAAGTCCCAGCTCATGTTCACTCGTTCCCGGGTATGCCACCGACTTTCCTGTCTCCTCAAATGCCTCCAGATAGGTCATTCCCTGATCGATCCACTCCTGCATCGTCTGATTATAGATTGCCTTCTGCTCCTCGATCGTACGATATGCCGAGCAAATCTGAGGACTAAGTCCCGCTTCTCTGGCCGCTGCAAGCATCTCCTTGAGCGACTCTGCTGCTCTTGCATCAAATGTATAACCATTCTCCACTTCCGCAAGTTCCGGTTGATAATTTTCATCCAGCGGATGTGTATTATTCACCAATGTCAAATTCCACTCTTTTTTCTTCTCTTCATCGACAGTGTTCTTCTCTTCCTTATCCGAACTCTGCTTTGCCGCTTTGGCTTCACTTTCTTTGACTGCCTTCGCAACTTTGGCATCAACTGCTTTTGCTTCTGTCCTCTTTCCAACGAAAATACCGACAGCTCCTCCTGCTGCGAGCCCTGCCACAAGTGCGATCCCTGCGAGAGTAATCGCAATCTTCTTCAGCATTTCAAACTTGCGCTTCTGATTCCTGTCCTTTCTCGCCAGTGCTTCATCATCTATCCACATAATTTTTTCCTTTTCCTGCTGATTTTCCTGTAACATTTTTATTATACCATGTTTTTTCGTTTTTTTAAAGAATCGTGCCGAAAACTTTTCATGGGAACTTCTGTAAACAAAGCTCCTCACCGGCTTCCCTTACTGTTTCATTACCTTTCCTCTAAGCCTGCCCCATACTTCTGCCTGAAAATAAATGTATGCTCTGTCAAAAATAAGAATACCGGCCTGTCCCGCTGCTGCCATAACGAAAAACAACGTCTTCGTCATCTTCTTGGCAACCAGTAAGGATGGAAAAAAATACAATGCCGGAAGAAACATACTATTAAATACGAGATATTTCCACACCCACAAAATTATCTTTTTCTTCTGAATGCGTTCTGCTTTCGCAAGCGCTTCCCATCCGGCCTCCGCAAGCAGAAGATAGATTCCCATTGCCGCAAATGTCACACAGTACATCTTCTGCGGAGAAACGATCACACCAAGCAGAGTACATGCCGTAAGAAATGCTGCGCCGTAAGCAATCCCCCACTCTCTGACCACTATTCCAACACAAAATGCCGCTGCAGCCAGCAGAAACAGGGTACTTGTTTCAAATATGCTCCCCAGCACGATCAGCACGACTGCAAATGCAGCCAGTACTCCTGACAATGCTATTTTTCTTGCATTTACATGCATGAGCAAAGATCGCCTCCCATACATTCACACATCTGATCCGCACACCACAGATCACAACACATATTTCCAGTTCCAAATGTCGGTCTGCCATAACCATATCCGGTATTCTGATAACGCTGTCCCCTCCACTGGAACTGATTGACTAGATTTGTATATTCCGGATTGCCCGGCTCCATCGATGCTGCACGCTGCGCATGCTCCATTGCCACAAGATTATTTCCCACACCATAGTTGGCAATCGCACTACAATAATACCAGTGCGCATTCTGATTCGACATGCTTGACAGTACATTTAAAGCTTCCCGGTAATGTCTTGCATTGATATAATTGCATGCCGCCTGCATCTTCACATCATCCTCACTGCCGGAAGAATAAGATTGACCACTAGAATATCCTCCATTCTCCCTCTGCTTCATAATCTGGTCATAAGCTTCCTGCACTTCTTTAAACTTCTCCTCCGCCAGATCAGAAAGCGGATTGTTCACATAGGAATCCGGATGATACTTCCGGATCAGTTCTCTGTACGCTTTCTTTACTTCATCATCGGAAGCGCTCGACGGCACTCCCAGCACACTGTATGGATCTGTAATCATAATTCTCCTCTGTCTTCTCCTTTTATTTCTTCCTCTAATCTACTCTTTCCTGCCGTGTCCTCGGCCGCAGACTTTTCCTCAAACTTATTCCAAACGCCAACGTACAGAATATTTCGCAGAATATCTATGTTTTCCACACATGGCAACATTTCAAAACAGTTGCTGCACTCTGCAAGGATCATCGTGAGCATCTGCCTGCATCTCTCCTCATATCCTTCTTCGTCTGCCATCTTCAAAAGCGGATTATAACTGCCCTGCGCCCGGTCTTTCTCCAAGTCGTCATAGGCATCTAAAATATAAATAAATTTTCCAAGATAAAACCCCATCTTCCAGAGATTCTTCGACCAGACATCTTTTCGAAATAAGAAAAGTTCTCCCATCAATTTCCCAAAACAGCCTGAAACCGCATCGATATCCGTCTCGCCCGCCTTCTCATAATTCTGAAGCTTTGCAAGGCATTTCCGGATCACTCTGCATTTCTCCGGATACTTCTCTTCTACCTGCCGGTATAATTTCCGGTAAGTATGAAGTCCTACAAGCGCCGTCTTGCTCTTCTCATCCTTCCAGTCATCTAGAAAATGGTAATACGTCAGCACAATGTTCATATCCGCTGCATATTCTGTAATCTCATTGAAAAGCATGTCATGCTCTTTTAGCGGATGCACCATACACCGATGCTTCTCATGAACCGTCTCTGGCTCATACAAGGAAGTGAGCAACGTCACAAGAAATGTCATATCATATGTGAGTGTAACCTGACCTCTGAGTCCATGTCGTTCTTCCAGCACATGACACAGTCCACAGTAGTATGCCTTATATTTATAAAAATCTTTCATCTTCATCTCCGGCTTATATGCCGTCACATATCCGAACATTTCCGTCTCCTTTCACTCCACTGTTCAGCATTATATCATAACTGCATTCTAAAATGTTGAGAAATTTCTTAAAAATCTATGAAAAATATCGAAAAGAAGCACCGCCCCCACAATTCAAAGATTGCAAAAACAGTGCTTCCTAACTGCGCGATCAGGGGTTCGAACCCTGGACACCCTGATTAAGAGTCAGGTGCTCTACCAACTGAGCTAATCGCGCATTTTCTTTATTTTGTTTTTGTGTTTCCTTAACACAAGTGATATTATATAACAGTTTTTTAGAGAATGCAAGCAATTTTTTAAATTTTTTCAAATTTTTTGAAATATTTTTTGCGTGGTCGGAGATCACATTTCTTCCATATAATCTCCGGCCGTCCGCAAACTATTTCCCGGACAATTACTCTGCCTGTTTATGCAGTGTAAACCCTCGTCCCATGACTTCATTGACCTGATTGATCACAATAAATGCCTGCTTATCAATCTCAAGCACAAGTTCGTTCAGCTTCGGTAATTCTCTTGACGATACGACTGTCATGATTGCAAAAGAATCTTTTCTGAGATATCCAGATTCCGTCTTGAAGAAGGTAGAACCTCTGTCCAGTTTCTCCTGGATCACTTTATTGATCTCTTCGTAATGATCGCTGATGATCTTTACCTGCATCTGTGTCTTACCCATAAGAAGCACTTTGTCTACCAGTGTTGAATAAATTAGAACAAGTAAAATTCCGTATAAGATCCGCTCTTTGTCTCTGAAGGACATCTGAATGATCAAAATTGTAAAATCAAATACATAGAGCCCAATAGATACCGGAAGTCCGAATTTCTTATTTAAGATCAGCGGTGGGATGTCCATACCTCCAGTGGAAGCTCCGGCTCTGATGACAAGCCCAACTCCAAGTCCCAGCATCAGTCCTGCAAAAATACTTCCGAGCAGAAAATCATCTGTCATATTTTGAATAAACTGTACTTTTTGAAACTGCGATAAGATCCACGGGAAATAAAACGTACTGATCAGCGCTGTGAGCGCAAATGATTTCCCGAGAATCAAGATTGCCAGGATAAACATTACTATATTAAAAATTGCAACAGACAATCCGATCGGCAGACCGAAATAATGTTCCAGTATCAACGCAATTCCTGTTGTTCCTCCTGTGATCAAGTCATTCGGCAATACAAATGCGGCAATTCCGCAAGAATAGATCGTATTTCCGATCAGCACCCACATAATTCTTTTTAAGCTGAAGACTTCTTTTAACTCTGCTTTTGTCGCCTCTTTCATGGTCCCACTCCTTCTCTTTAATCATTTAGCCGGATAAAGTGAAAAGAAGCAGGCCTTCCCGACCTGCTTCTTTTCTCTATATTCACTTCTGACTTTTCCGACTCTTCTCATGACAGTATACCTTCTTCTGCTTTTCTAAAGTATACTCTATCATTTTCAATTCAAATATTCAAGAACGAAATCGGACTTCCCAAAATTATTTTTAGAAACGATCCTATTCTTTCATCCGCTTGATCACTTTCAGACGGGTAAATTCTTCCCTCTCCTTTTCCTCCAGCGCATTGGAAATAGAATACACAAGTGCTGTATAAGTCGGTATTGTGATATTCTTTAATGCATTGGCACGTTTCTGTGTCTTCTTAATATTTCCCGCAAGGCGGTACGCAGCATTCTCTACCATCGACAATTTGATTGTCAGATCTTTTACCTGCTTAAAGGCCTCACGCGCCACATCAATGGATTCTTTTGTCGTACTGAAAGAATAAGTCGGCGCCTCCATCTCCGGCGTATAAGTGACCAATGGAATTTCTGTTCCCATAATACTTCGGCTTTTGATCCGGATTGATTTTTCAATTGGAACGGTGTAGGCAATCTGAGATACGAGATTGATCCCATGTTCGATGTTCGCACGCTGCAGACATTTATAAGCATATGTGAATGTCGAATCAATTTTCTCCTGAATCTCTTTTGCCTGATCAATCAGATCCATCAGCTCACGGATCAGAATATTTCGTTTCTTGTCCATCAGCTCATATCCCTGATTCGCAAGTGCCAGAGAATTTTTTGCAAGAATCAGATTTCCTTTTGTGGGAAATGTACGTGGATCCATAACACACTCGGCTCCTTTCCAGATATTCTAATCTTCTTCTCTTTCTTTTTTTATGCTTCCTTCTTCTCGTAGAAGCGTTCCAGAATCTTCGTGTCAATTCGGTCAAGCTCTTCTCTTGGAAGCATACGAAGCAGTTCCCATCCAAGATCCAGTGTCTCCTCGATTGTCCGGTTTTCTTCCATACCCTGTCCGATGTATCTTGCCTCAAATTCCTTACCGAATTCGAGATATTTTTTATCAATCGGCGAAAGTTCATCTTCTCCGATAACCGATGCAAGGTTTCTCGCCTCTCCTACTTTTGCATAAGAAGAGAACAGCTGATTTGCAAGATCCTGATGATCCTCCCTCGTATATCCTTTTCCAATACCATCCTTCATCAGACGGGAAAGAGATGGGAGGATATTGATCGGCGGATAGACAGACTGTCCATGAAGGTTTCGATCGAGAACAATCTGCCCCTCGGTAATGTATCCTGTAAGGTCTGGGATCGGATGCGTAATATCATCGTTTGGCATTGTCAGAATCGGAAGCTGTGTCACAGAACCGTTGACACCTTCCACGATTCCGGCGCGCTCATAGATTGTTGCCAGTTCGCTGTATAAATATCCCGGGAATCCCTTTCTACTTGGAATCTCTCCTTTGGAAGAAGATACTTCTCGCATCGCCTCCGCAAAAGATGTCATGTCTGTGAGAATAACAAGAATGTGCATGTTCTTCTCAAATGCAAGATACTCTGCCACAGTCAATGCTACCTTCGGTGTGATCAGACGTTCTACCACCGGATCATTTGCGAGATTCAAGAACATCGCAACGTGATCGGCAACCCCGCTCTCTTCAAATGTTCTGCGGAAAAATTCTGCAACATCATGTTTCACACCCATCGCCGCAAATACGATCGCAAACTGTTCATCCGAATCATCTCCCAGCGACGCTTGTTTTACAATCTGTGCCGCCAGCTGGTCATGCGGAAGTCCATTGCCGGAGAAAATCGGCAGCTTCTGTCCTCGGATCAGTGTGGTGAGTCCGTCAATCGCTGAGATTCCTGTGCGAATGTAGTTACGCGGATATTCTCTCTTTACCGGATTTAACGGAAGTCCGTTGATATTTCTGCGGAGTGTGGAAGTGATCGGTCCGAGATCATCGATCGGTTCCCCGATACCGTTAAATGTACGTCCCAGCATATCCGGTGACAATGCAACTTCCATCGGATGTCCAGTCAGCTTTGTATGCGTATTAGTCAGGGACATATTTTCTGTCCCCTCAAACACCTGGATCACCGCTTTGTCCTCGTAGATTTCAACAATACGTCCGATCTTTTTCTGATTGCCCTCTACAACAAACTCTACGATTTCTTCATAGAAAGCATTTTCTACGCCCTCAAGCACGATAAGAGGGCCGTTGATATTACTCAGTCCTAAATATTCTATTGCCATGACACAGCCTCCTTATGCGTTCTTTTCCATAATACGGTCATAAAATTGATCGATGGCTTTCATGTAGTCATCAAACATTTCCAGTTTATCATTCGGGACATCATACTTGATCGCTATGACACGCTCAAAGATGTCTTCCTCTTTCAATACCGAGATTGGCATTCCCATCGTGATCAATGCCTTTGATTTATCATATAAGTGAAGGATGACCTCCATCATTTTAAACTGTTTCTCCAGAGAGACACATGTATCATCTGCATGAAATGCATTCTGCTGTAAAAATCCAAGACGAATCACTTTTGCAATCTCCAGTACCAGCTTCTGATCATCTGGAAGCACATCGCTTCCGATCAGTTTTACGATTTCCATCAGACTGCTCTCCTGATTGAGAAGTGCCATCATCTGATTCCGGTAATCAATAAATTTATCTGAGACATGTTTTGCATACCACGGTGCAAGATCCATCAGATACTCACTGTAACTTGTCAGCCAGTGGATCGCCGGGAAATGTCTGGAGTATGCAAGACTCTTATCCAGTCCCCAGAAGCAGCGGACAAATCTCTTTGTATTCTGTGTAACCGGCTCAGAGAAATCTCCACCCTGCGGAGATACCGCACCGATGATCGATACAGAACCATCTGTTCCATTTAAATTGTGCATCATTCCGGCACGCTCGTAGAATGCAGAAAGTCTTGATGCAAGATAAGCCGGGAATCCTTCTTCTGCCGGCATCTCCTCCAGACGTCCAGACAACTCACGGAGCGCCTCCGCCCAACGAGAAGTGGAATCTGCCATGATCGCGACATCATATCCCATATCACGGTAGTACTCTGCAAGTGTCAGACCTGCGTAAAGACTCGCCTCACGGGCAGCCACCGGCATGTTGGATGTATTGGCGATCAATGTTGTTCGATCCATCAACGGATTTCCTGATTTCGGATCCACAAGCTGAGTAAATTCTTCCAATACCTGTGTCATCTCGTTTCCACGCTCTCCACATCCAATATAAATGATAATGTCGGCATCCGACCATTTTGCGATCTGATGCTGTGTCATTGTCTTTCCAGTACCAAATCCACCAGGCACACAGGCTGTTCCGCCCTTCGCGATTGGGAACATCGTATCCAGAATACGCTGTCCGGTCACAAGCGGCTTGGATGCCGGAAATCTGTGATGCGTCGGTCTCGGCACACGAATCGGCCATTTCTGTGTCATCGTAAGGTCGATCGTCTTTCCACTCTCCAATTCCACCGTCACAAGTGGCTCATCGATCGTGTATTCTCCATCCGGCACTACCTTTGTGATCATTCCGCTGATATTTGGAGGAACCATACATTTGTGCACGATCGCCGCCGTCTCCGGAACTTCCGCGATAATGTGTCCGCCGTGAACCTCGTCCCCGACAGAAACCGTCATATGTGTGCTCCATCTTTTTGTCTTATCAAGTGAGTCTACACTGACACCCCTGCTGATATATGCACCGGAGTTTTCAGCGATACGCTCCAACGGTCTTTCAATTCCGTCAAAAATGTTGTTCAGGATTCCTGGTGCCAGTGTGACAGAGATCGCATCTCCACTCGCCTCAACCGTTTCACCCGGCCGAAGCCCTGTCGTCTCCTCAAACACCTGGATCGTTGTCCGTTCTTTATCAAGGGCGATCACTTCCCCGACAAGTCTTTCCTTCCCAACATATACCATTTCCGACATCTTAAATCCCGTGTTTCCTTTCAGGTAAACAACCGGACCATTGATCCCGTAAATCTTTCCCGTTCTAAGCATTTTCTTTCCCTCCTAAAAACAAGAATTTCTCGTATTCTTCTGCAAGGGACGCCTTAAAGGAGTGATCGATCAGAATGTTCTTCGCATGGATGACTGCCCGGATCCCTCCGATAAAGTCTTCTCTGCTGACGGTCAAGGAAGCTCCCGTGCGCTCTTCTAATTCTGCTTTTTTATCTTCATCTGTCGGATTAATATAAATCGTCACCTGTTCCCCACCGGCAAATGCCATTGCTTTGTGGATATAAGAAGACAGAAGTTCTGTGTACGCTTCTGTCTGCATGTATTCATCTACAAGAGCATGCACTCTGCGGAACAGTCTGTTCTTTAACTCTGTCTGGCATTTTCCCTGCTCACGCTTCAGATCAATCTGGGATTTTGCCATGGCTTTGTTGACCTCATGCTTTGCATTTGCCGTCTCTGCCTTCAGCTTCAGTTCTGCCTGTCTGAGTGCAGTCTCTGTATGCTCGTTATAAAGTTTTTCCAGCGCTTCTTTGTGATTCTGGATGATTGCATTTCCCTGGGCTCTCGCCTCTTCCATCGAAGCTGCCTGCAAGTTTTCAATTTTTTCTTCTAAAGTCATGTCATCGCCCTCTGTTTCATTATAGTTTCAGCCCGATGGCTTCATTTACATAGGATGTGATAAAGTCCTTCTTACGGCCGGTTCCGTGCCTGTCAGGGATCTCCACGAGCAGAGGCATCTTTCTCTTCAATTTAATATCATCAATGATCTCCGGGAATTCCCGTCCGAATTTTTCGGTCAGAAGGACAATTCCTACTTCCTTATCTTTGATGACATTCTGAAGCGCCTCATAGAGTTCGCCGCGCTCATGCACGACGACTCCGTCTACACCCGCAAGACGCATCCCTGTGTAGGTATCTACATTATCACTGATCAAATACATCTTCATCGGCTTATAATTTACCTAAGATCATGAAGGAGATGATCAGACCATACAGGCAGACACCTTCTGCAAGACCTACGAAGATCAATGATTTACCAAGTACGCTAGAATCTTCACTGATTGCTCCAAGAGCAGCACTAGCAGCACTGGCAACGGCGATACCACCACCGATACATGATAAACCGGTAACAAGAGCGGCAGCGATATATCCAAGACCTGTTGCGATAGAAGCAGAAGTAGCAGCTTCTGCAGCCTGTACATTTCCTCCGAACATCATGATCGATGCCACAAGAAATGCTCCAAAATAGAAGAATGCGTTTGTTCCGATTGCTCTTTTATAACGCTTCTTGTTTTTCTCTCCGATCAGATAATATCCGAATGGAAGAATGATACTTAATACTAAAGTTGCGATCAGAATTAATTTTGTTGCTAATGTCATAATAATAGCCTCCTAATGAAATTTTCCTATTGTTTCTTAATGATTTTGTATGGTTTAAATTCTCGTCCATTTCCTTTGTAGAAACGACTGAACATCTCATAATACTCAAGACGGAGTACCTGGATCCCTACGATCAGCCCTTCCATACCGCATACGAACAGGTTACCGAGTACAACGATCAGCCAGTTCGGTGTCCCCGCCTCAGCGCCTGCAAGCATCAGGACCACTTCCATCATCGCCGCATGGCTGACAGCAAATGCCCCGATACGGACAAACGATAATGTGTTTGAGAAATAACTCAGTAATGTTTCAAATAATTCGAAAAATCCTTGCACAAAGAACATCACTTTTCCTTCTGTCATCTTCTCAGTGCTCTTTTCAATTTTCTTTGCCAGAGGCTCTTTCAATACCATCAGAATCAAAGGCACTCCAAACATCACTGCCATCACGATTCCTGCCGGTGTCTTATGCCCTGTCATAAACAACACAAGAACCGCTGTCACAGAACCGTAAAATACAAGTCCGGCAAGTCCGTTCGCATCAAACCATGCGTTTTCCGCATCGTGTGCCCTGAGAGCATTGATAATGTGGAACACCATCGATAACAGGATAATTCCCATACCAAATGCAACTGCGACAATAAATACTGTATTCAGCTTTCCAATAAATGGAAGATTCGTCATATGGGAGATTGGTCTTAACCATTTTGCCTCGATAATATCTTCAAATCCGAAAATACTTCCGAACATCCAGCCAAAAAATGTAGAGAACAGTCCAGCGACAGATACAATTCCCGCAAGGTTCAGTTTCTTCCACTTATAAAGGATTGCTCCTCCAAGGAACAGACAGAGACCCTGTCCTACATCTCCAAACATCGCACCGAAGATAAATGTATAAGTCAGTGCCACGAAGATTGTCGGATCCATCTCATTGTGTGCCGGCAGTCCATACATCTTGATAAACATCTCAAACGGCTTAAACAACTTTGGATTCTCAAGCTTAGTTGGAGGCGCTCCGAAGTATCCGGAATTATCCTCCTCTACAAAAATAAAAATATTCGGATCATTTTTCACTTCTTTCAGAAGAGATTCCACATCTTTTTCCGCCATCCAACCACACAAAATATAAAAGTCCTCATGCTGATCTTCTACACAAGCCGCAACCTTTCGGACATCGAAGTTCTCACAGAGCATCTCAAGCCGGTTTCTCGCCTCCAAAAGACGTCCGGCCTTCTTTGCCAGCGTCAGCTTGATCTCGTCATCAATCCCATTAATCTTTGCTGTGATCTCCTCAATCTCTCGCTCCAGCTTCTGATAGGCTTCCTCTGTATTTCCCTGATATTCATCCGGCAGATAAATCCGTTCAAAATGCAGCGACTGGAAGATCGAATCGGTCTTATCGGCTGCCTTATTCGCTACAAAATACACTCCGTACACATAGCTGTCATCTTTCCCGCCTTCAATGAACAATGCATCCATGTCACTGTACACATATTTTTCAAGGCGATGGTAATAATCCACCGGAACCCTTCCGAACCGAAACTTAATATAGCGGAACTGAAGAACATTGTGCAGGTTAAAATTCAACGGACGGAACGGTGCAAGTGCAAGCAGACGTTCTCTTAACATCTCCCGCTCTACCTTCCAGTCATTTTCCTTTGCACGCAGTTCCATATAATCATGATTCGCATCGCGCACTGTGTGGAATATCTCTTCAATGGAAAGTTCCGGTGTATCTTCCGGCTTCTGATCCTTGACATACAAGGCGAGCTGTTTCGCCTTTTCCAATGCTTCCCGGTATGGATTGATCTCCACAAACGGCTGAAGATTCTCTGTAGTTTTCAACTCAGAAAGCGCATTTTCCAGTTGAATCTCATATTTGGAAAGATACTGGTCAGTTACACGGTCGATGTCATTTTTCGGTCCTGTAATACTTATGAACTTCATCTTTACTATCATTTCTGTATAACACCCCCTGTATAATCTAATGTTTCTTTCGGCGTCAATCCATAACGGATACATTCTAATGTACTGGTCAATCGCTTAATCTCCTCTTCTTTTAAGAAAAGGTATGTGTTAATTGAAGCAATGGAATATGGATTCCGTCTTTCATCCACCGTATATAACCGTTGGATACATTCAAAATAGACTCTTTCTATCGTATGATGATCATCAAAATCATATCTTTTTACATAATATGTGCTGGCAACATGCGCGATGAACTCCTCCACTGAAGCAGTCTCCACCAGCTCTTTCACCGTATCCCGATGAATCTTGAAATGAATCGGGATGATCATCGAATAAATATCTGCCGGCTGCATCTTAAAATATTTCTTTGCGCGGTAGATCCACTGAAGATTCAGAAGGTCGATCTTAGAACCAATATCTCTTGTAAAGATCTCTAATTCTCTTTTCTTTAAGACCTTTTTCTTCTCCTTCCACAGCGTTGTGTAGTAATACAGATCCAGTGCCAGATCATAATCAAACAGTGTGGATGCATTGGAATCCCTGAGCTTTCTGAGCGGTTCATAATACTCAGTTCCCTGCAAGTTGTCCACGAACTCCTCAATCGTTCTGGAAGTAATCAGTTTTTCAATAGAAATCTGTGAATATCTGTCAAAAAAAGTTCGCTTATAATTCAAATCAAACGGCTGTTCATAATGGTTAAAAATAATCCGCAGACAATAATTGATCAGATCGACTTCATATCTCTTCAGATATAGTTTCATAAACTTCCGTACTTCTATTCCCGAAAAACGGTACAGTCTTGAATAATCATCATAGAGTGACTGAACTAATATTTTCTCTACGTCTCCGCGGTGAAGTTTGTTCTCATCAATCTGGGCAAAATCATCTGCATATGCCGAGTGTTTCTTCAAATAAGCGACTACTTCTGGTACATTGTGGAGCGCTGATATTTCCTCAAAATCTTTCTCAGACAAGAGTCTCGATCTCATAGCACGTATCTTTGTAGTGATCCCACTATATACAAGCAAATTTCCCATGTCTTATACCTCAGTTATACGTTTTATAATCTCCTGCGCATACCGCTCATGCTCCAACTCATATTCTCTCTTGTATGCATTGATCGTTTTTGCACTTTCTTCTCTGAGCCGTTCCAGCTCGAAGTCCATACTGCCCTGCATACCGGCACGTATTTCACTTAGTTTCTTTTCTGTATCCGCAGCGAGTTCCCGGTCAAACTTGTCCGTTTTTTCCTTCATCTGCTCATCAAGTATATGCTTCTGTTCCTCCGCATGCTGCACGATCAACTCTGCTGCAGATTCTACTTCTGACAGTTTACTAATAATCGAATCCATACTCTGCCTCCCTTTCCTTATTTTATCTATTGTATTATCATACTCTCATTTTCGAAAATATCCATCGGGAAATTTAACAAATTTATTTTTGACATAAAATTTCTTTTGTATAATTTCACACTTCCACTGATGCGATTTTCTTTGCTTTTTCACACAAAAATGGTATAATAAAATCCGATTTGAAACAGAAGGAGAAACGATATCTATGAGACTTAGAAATATACCGCATGCAGATGACGTGATTTTAGCACATGCTGCTGCGATCAAAAATGAGACAGAACAGAAGGGAAACTGGCATACACTTTTCGGAAACAACCACCCGATCCACATCGAGATCGGTATGGGAAAAGGACAGTTCCTGCTTACCCTCGCAAAGAAATATCCAACGATCAACTACATCGGGATTGAGCGCTACTCCAGTGTTCTTCTGCGCGCTCTTGAAAAGCTCGACTCCGAGGAGTACGAAGGACTGACGAACCTCCGCTTTATCTGCATGGATGCTGCAGATATCTCTGAGGTATTTGAAAAAGGAGAAGCGGAAAAGATCTATCTGAATTTCTCAGATCCATGGCCGAAAGCACGCCATGCAAGAAGAAGACTGACTTCCAAAGAATTTTTTGCCCGCTACGATCGTGTGCTGGCAGCCGACGGCACAGTAGAATTTAAGACAGACAACCGTCCGCTCTTTGACTTCTCTTTGGAACAAGTGACCGAAGCAGGATGGACATTGAATGCTCACACTTTCGACCTTCACCATGATCCTGTCATGAATGAAGGAAATGTAATGACGGAATATGAACAGAAATTCTCATCCATGGGCAACCCGATCCACAAACTGATCGCATCACGCAGTTCTTTCCAATGCATATAGTAAGAAGAAAAGGAGTCTTTTTATGAAATGCTGTAACCGTATGAAATGTAAGATGAACTGTTATCTGTATGACAAGCCATTTCTAAAGAAAAAGCTCTGCGCGATCCGCAGATCCTGGGTGGAAGTATATCACATTTTAAATGCAAAATGCAGATGTCCCGGAGGTGATCCACATGGCTGCTGCTCTGGAAAATAATTTTTTCCATTCTTATATTTTCAAAGAAAAACAGCCTGTACTTGTCGTCTTTTTTGCGACATGGTGCCCCAAATGCAATATGATGCTTCCTCTTGTCGATGAGATTGAGAACGACTTTGCCAAAGACCTGAAAGTAGTCCGGATTGATACAGAAAAATATGAAAAACTGACAAAGGAATGCGGGATCGAAATCGTACCCACATTCCTTCTTTTTTCCCACGGAGAAGCGCTCGGTATGATGAGCGGGATTCTTTCCAGACAAGTCTTAAAAAAACGTATTCTGGAGATGCTCTCCTATACCCGTTCTTAACCTATTAAAATTCAAATACTGCCACACCATATGGTGGAAGATCGTAGCCGATGGAATACGGTCTTCCATCGCATTCCTGTTTCTTCGGTTTATAGATCACCGGACGTTCTGCACCGGTTCCCCCATACTGCTTCTCATCACTGTTTAACACTAATCTCAGCTGTTTTCTTCTTGATACTCCCACGCGGTAATCTGGTCTTGCCACCGGTGTGAAATTACATACAAACAGCAAATTCTTTTTATCGTCTTTCGAATGTCTGATAAAGCTGAAAATACTTCGCTCCCTGTCATCTGCATTGATCCACTCAAACCCTTCCGGCATAACATCACATTCATACAATGCTTTGTTCTTCTTATAGAGATGGAGCAAATCTCTTGTAAATGCCTGCATCTGCCTGTGCTCTTCCTCCGCAAGCAGGTACCAGTCCAGCTCTCTCTCTTCACTCCACTCCCGCAGCTGTGCAAAGTCTTGTCCCATAAACAATAGCTTCTTGCCGGAATGTCCCATCATAAATGCATATCCCGCTTTCAAGTTTGCAAACTTGTCAAAGCCAAGTCCCGGCATTTTATTAATCATAGAACACTTCAAATGAACAACTTCATCATGAGAAAGGACAAGTACATATTTCTCACTGTAAGCATAGCTCATCGCAAACGTCATCTGGTTGTGGCAACCTTTTCTAAAGTACGGATCCAACTTCATATATTCTGTAAAATCATGCATCCAACCCATATTCCACTTCAAGCTGAATCCAAGACCATCATACTCGGGCTCTGCAGTCACTTTCGGCCATGCTGTCGACTCTTCTGCAATCATCATCGTCCCTTGATTCCTTCCAAGCACAACGGAATTTAAGTGCTTGAAAAATTCTATCGCCTCCAGGTTCTGATTTCCACCATATTTATTGGCAATCCACTGTCCATCTTCCTTTCCATAGTCCAGGTAAAGCATCGAGGCAACCGCATCCACTCTAAGCCCATCCACATGGAACTTTTCCACCCAGAACAGTGCATTGGCAATCAGAAAGTTCTTTACCTCCGCCTTGCCATAATCAAAAATCTTCGTACCCCAGTCCGGATGTTCTCCCTGCTTGGGATCTGCATATTCAAACAATGGTGCCCCATCAAAATTTGCGAGGCCATGTGCATCTTTCGGAAAATGTGCCGGAACCCAGTCGAGGATTACCCCAATCTTATTCCTGTGGAAATAATTGATCATATACGCAAAATCTTCCGGTGTTCCATAGCGGGAAGTCGGTGCGTAATACCCGGTCACCTGATATCCCCAGGATCCATCATATGGATACTCTGCAATCCCCATCAGTTCAATATGTGTATATCCCATCTCTTTTATGTAGGCGGCAGCCTCGTGGGCAAATTCCCGGTAAGTATAAAATCCATCTTCCTCTTCCCTCGGATGACGCTTCCACGAACCGATATGTGCCTCATAAATCGACACCGGTTCATGATTGTGATCCCAGGTTTCTCTGTCCTTCATCCACTTACTGTCTGTCCACTTCAAATCTTCGATATCCACAATTCTGGAAGCGGTACCTGGTCTTACTTCCGCATAATTTGCAAATGGATCTGCCTTGTATAAATACTCTCCTTCTTGTGTCCGAATGCAGAACTTATACAGCATCCCTTCTTTTGCTTCCGGCACAAAACAGTCATAAATTCCAAGAGGTTCGTGTCGCTTCATCGGACTGGCTGTTCGATCCCACTGATTAAACTCACCAATGACAGATATCTCCTGTGCATGAGGTGCCCATACTGCAAAATAGATTCCTTCTTTCTTTCCCTTCTTTGCTTTGTGCGCACCTAGCTTTTTATAAATTTCATAATGTGTACCCTGTCCAAACAGATATTGATCCAGCTCTCCTATTTCATACGACATTTTCGTATTCTTTTTCATTGCTTTTCCCATATCATTCACCTTTCCAGTCCATTTACTGATATTTCTTTCATTATACTTTAGACCCATACAAAAAGAAAGAGTTTTGACAATTTTTCACCTTGTCAAAACTCTTTTTTTGTAATTTTTCTCCAAAAATTTTCTCTTTTTTTCTTGAAAAATTACCTTTTTCTTTTGTATCC
>Oklahoma_p2__coassemble_810_pt1 | contig 22995 bp, 16 predicted proteins | sample Oklahoma_p2__metabat2_high_PE_041 | metagenome-assembled genome bin Oklahoma_p2
CTCCTAGAAAGATGCCTGCCATCCCTCCGAGATCAAATCCGCCCACTTTTGCAAGAACATCGATCCCATCTGTCCGGTCTGGTTGATGCAATTCCACTGCTTTTTTGATGACTTCCTGCTTTCGCTTCAGTGCCGCACTTGTCAGTCCTGCCCCTCTGCCTGTCATCTCTTCGACCGGCTTTTCTAACAGTACTGCTGCTACCGCGCTGCTTGTTGTCGTATTTCCGATCCCCATCTCTCCGGTGGCAAGAATCTCATATCCTTTCTCTGCGAGTTCCTCTGCCATACGGATTCCTGTTTCTATCGCACAGACTGCCTGTGCTCTTGTCATCGCCCACTCCCGCGCCATATTTTTCGTGCCGTATGCAATCTTTTCATTTCGCAGCTTCGTATCTCTTGCAATTCCAATATCCACCGGAAACAAATCTGCCCCTGCCGCCTTACACATGATTGCCGCACTCGTGTCACCACTCAGGAAATTTTCCGCTACAACCGCAGTGACTTCCTGCCCGGTCTGGGAAATTCCTTCCTCCACGACCCCATTGTCGGCACACATGACAATAAGCGCTTTCTTCCCAAAATGTACCTCATCGCTTCCTATCATTCCCGCCGTCTGAATCAGTACTTCCTCCAGCCTTCCAAGGCTGTGAAGGGGCTTTGCAATACTATCCCACCGTTGCTGACACTGCTCCATTGCCGCTGTATCCGGCGGACATATTTTTTTCATTGTTTCTTTCAGAAGTTTTCCTTCTGTCTGAAGGGACTGTGCTGACATCTCTTACCTCTTTCTTTCCTTGCATTTTTTAATAAAAAGTTCTGCGATCTGTGGATTTCCCCCATAATGAATATGTGGATACCCCGCCAAAATCCGCTCTCCTGCATGCATACATCTCCAGGATCGTTCACTGAGTGGTTTCACTGCGAGAAAATCGTCTCCACAGTTTGTAGAGTCAAAATAGTGAAATTCATGCGCAGTGATCGGATCTGTCTTTTCTCCGAACACAGTCCCTTCCGTCAGTGTCACATACCCAAACCTCGAAAGTTTTCCGGTATAAAAAGTATTTCCCGGAAAGATACCTACCATCGGATATTCCTTTCCTTCCATATCTTTCAAAGTCTCATGCAGATACATAAATCCTCCGCATTCTGCAATGCAGCACACGCCCTGCCGAATCGCCTCGCAAACCGCCGTCCGCATTGATACATTTGTGCTGAGCCTTTCCGCAAAAAGTTCCGGATACCCTCCATACAGCACAATTCCTTCCAGCTCTGGCGGCAGTTCGGCATCATGTATTGGTGAAAAGAAACAAACTTCTGCCCCTGCCCGACGAAGCGCTTCTAGATTTTCCTCATAGATAAAGCAGAATGCCTCGTCTTTTGCCACCCCGATGCGGACTTTCTCTCTTTGCACAATGCTTTTTCCCCTTTTCCCCTGATCTCCTTTTCTTACAAGATCCTCTTTCTTCTCTGCCACAGGGATGTCCTCCGCCTGCGCTGCCAGTTTTAACAGTCCATCCAGATCAACCGTCTTTTTCATCTGGTCTCCCAACAGATGCATCTGGTCTTTCAACTCTTTGATCTCTTCCGGAAGTTTCAGACCCAGATGCCTGCTTTCCAGTTTGAATCCTTTCAGTTCCGGCACATATCCGTACACCTGAATTCCCAACTGCTCTTCCACCATCTTGCGAAGTCTCGGATACAGCATTGGGGATACCCGGTTGAAAATCACTCCCTCGATCTGATTGTCTGTTTGATAGGTAAGGAACCCCTGGATCAATGCTGTGACTGATACACTCATTCCTTTTCCATCCACGATCAGCACCGCCGGTGTCTTCGTCCACTTTGCCACTTCAAACGCACTTGCGCGCGTGGAAATTCCTGCAATTCCGTCATAATACCCCATAACTCCTTCCAGGATTGCAATATCACAATCTACAGAAGTAAGTTCGTGACAGATCTGCTCCTGATTTAAAAAGAATCCATCCAGATTCCGGCTTTTCGCTCCAATAATCTTTGTATGAAACATCGGATCGATATAATCCGGTCCACATTTAAAGGAAGCCACCGCTTTTCCCCGTGCCTGCAATGCCTGTAAAATCCCACAGGTGATCAGTGTTTTTCCACTCCCGCTCGCAGGTGCTCCAAGCAGAAATCGTGGCATTTTTTCTCCTTTCATTTATCTTTCCTGCCTTTCTCCTCCAAATGAAATGACATAGACCGGATTTTGTCCCGTCATCATATGATATCTTCCGACTTCCCGTGCACGCGCTGTCTGCACAGAGACAACCTCTGCACCGGAAATTTCCTGCTCTTTCAGATAAGTAAGCGCCTCTGTGACGGTCTCCAAGGTAATTGCATTGATCACAACCCGGACCGCTTTATTTTTTTTGCGGACGATATCCAGAATTTCTTTGAGATTTCCCGAGGAACCTCCGAGAAATACATGTGTCGGGGCGGGAAGATTTTCCAGTGCCTCCGGCGCTTTTCCGTGAACAATCTTCAAGTGATCTACAGCAAATGCCACTCGGTTTTCCCCCAGAAGCGCTACTGCCTCCTCGTTTTTCTCCACCGCATAAACGACACCATCAGGAGCCTGCAACGCCATTTCCACAGCAACCGATCCGGTTCCTGCACCCACATCATAGATCACAGCATCCTTCCAAAGCCTCAGCTTAGAAATGGAGATACTTCTAACCTCTTCTTTCGTCATCGGAACCTTTCCCCTGCAAAACTGCTCGTCCGGAATCCCGCAAACGACCTCACGCCGCTCTGCTCTCCGATTCCAGATTAGAAAAACTGCGAGCGAATCGGTTTCCAACTCACAGAATTCCCTCACATTTCCCTGAAAAATTCGCTCCTCCGGATAAGAAAGTCTCTCCCCAACTGCAATTTCACAGTCCCCAAAGCCGTACGCTGTCAATCTCTTACAAAGTTCTGCAATCTGATTCTTTCCTCCTGCCAACGCAAAAACCATAGGATGTTCCCGTACACCGGAAACCAGCCCTTCCTCTCTCCCATGGGCACTGATCGCCTTCACTTTTTCCCATGGGACATGCAGCTTCGCACAGAAATAGACAAGAGACGAAATTCCGGGGATCACGCGGACTTCCAAGTTCTCCTCCTGTTCTTTTACATGGCCAAGGAAATCCTTTGCTCCACTGAAAAAGCCAACATCTCCAGAAAGTACAACCGCAACATTTTCGTACTGTGGATGTTCTTTGATATATTCCAGTATTTCCTCCGCACGGTAGGCGCAGAAAATCTGCTGTCCTTCTTGTCTGACTGCCTCTGTCATCCGCTTCGCACCGATCAGAAGATCTGCCTCCCTGCATATACGGCTGGCTTCCCCAGTCATCGTCTCAGCAGATCCCATCCCGATTCCCACAAGAGATACCCGTCGTCTTCTGCCTTTCTCCGACTGATTTCTCATTTCCTTTGTTCTTCCGTCTGTTTCCTTTTGAAACTGTTTTTCTAGCATTTCTTTGCACTGCTCCAAAGAAAGCCCTTCTTCCTTCTTTGGTCTTCCTATGATCACAAGCGGAATTCCAAGCTGTTCTGCTGCCTGCTCCTTCTCTCGAAATCCACCTGCTGTTCCCGACTCTTTTGTCACGACATAAGCCGCATGACACTGTGCAAACATTGCTTCATTCAATGCTTCTGAAAACGGTCCTTGCATGCAGATTACATGTTTTCCACGGATTCCAAGCTTGGCACATACACTGATAATCTCCGGAGCCGGCAGAACTCGCGCGTAAACCCGCTCTTCATAGTCAGGAATCTCGGTAAATGCTCCAAGCTCCTTACTTCCAGTTGTCAAAAAGATATTTCCGGCTGTCCCACTTAAGTACCGGGCTGCCTCCGCAGCAGAATCTACATAGATGTTCTTTCCATATTTTTTATATTCTTCGGATTTTCTGACAACTCTGATATATGTTCTTCCACCTTTCTCACAAGCAGTTCGGATATTTTTTGTCACTTCCACCGCATAGGGATGAGTAGCGTCAATGACAACTTCCGGCCTCTTTTCTTCAAAAAGTTTCCTCATATCTTCCTGATCCATTCTCCCGCGGTGTACTTCCAGCTGTGCATATTCTTCCAGAACAGATTCCCCGTATTCTGTTGCCACACAGATCATGGCTGGAATCTGTCTTTCCTCCAGAAATGCTGACAGTTTTCTCCCCTCGGTTGTGCCGGCAAATACTATTACCCTACACATTCCGATATCCTCTCGGTGTTACCATCATCTCTTCCAGTGACATCGTCTGTGAATTACCGATAAATACTGTTGTAAACATATCAACCTGCTCTTCCTTCAGCGCTTCTAACGACAGAACCTTCTTCTGTTCCCCGGTTCTTCCAATATTGACCACAGTTCCGCAGACAATGTCCGGACTCTGATACTCCAGTAAAATCTCACAGGCCCGCCGCAGATAATCTTTTCTCTTTTTGCTCGAAGGGTTGTAAAGACAAATGACAAAATCTGCCTCCGCTGCAGCCCGCAGCCGTCTTTCAATCTTCTCCCACGGCGTCAGAAGATCACTAAGACTGATTAGACAGAAATCATGCATCAGCGGCGCTCCAAGTACCGCCGCCCCTGCGGTGGCTGCCGTCACTCCCGGGATCACTTCCAACGCTACCTCGGGATAACGCGCACCCATCTCGTAAAGTAACCCCGACATGCCGTAGACTCCTGCATCTCCGCTGCAGATCATTGCGACCGTCTTTCCTTCCATCGCCGTCTCAAATGCCATTTCACATCGTTTGACTTCCTGCCGCATCGGTGTTGTCAAAAATTCTTTCTCTCCGAAATGTTCCCGAATCAGATCTATGTACACCGTGTAACCAACAATGACATCACATGTCTTTAATACCTCCGCAGCCCGGATTGTCATCTGTTCATAGTTTCCCGGTCCAATTCCAACAATATATAGTTTATGCAAAATGAATCCTCCATTCTCTCACAGCCAGTGCCGCTGTCACACCATCCACCGCTGTCTTTCTTTGTATCAATTTCCCACCGTCACTTGCAAGAAGTGCACTTCTCTCGCACACGTTGTCTACTCCCGTTGTCTCTTTTACAAATGCAGAAGAAGTAAAACTTCCCTCCACATCGTTTAAAACTTCTGCCGGATAGACCGCAAACGGAATCCCTGATTCCCTGCACCACTCTAAAATGCCCTGCTCCCTCGCTTTCAAGTCAATACTCGCCACCCGGCTGATTGCTTTTTTGTCGATATCCGCTTCCTTGCAAGCCTCATACACACACCGATTGATCTTTTCCTTATCTGTCCCTCTCCGACATCCAATTCCTACCGTCACTGCCTTGGGGATCAGCGATAATACTCCTTTTTCCCCGCATCTTTTAATTCCGATATAGATTCCCGGACGTGCTGGCTCTTCTGCAAAATCCTCGCAGCAGTAAAGTCCTTCCGGAAGAATCTCCGGCAATTCTTTCTCACAACATATCGGGATCTTTTTTCCCGCAAGCAATGCTGCGGAAATCTCTTTTGCCAATTTCAGATCAGAAATCTCTAAATCATTTTCTTTTGCAAACAAGTCGACTGCAAACCGTTTCTTTCTGTCTGTCGCCGTCGTAATGACCGGAACTGCACCCACTGCATCTGCAATCCAGAGTGCCAATGCATTGGCGCCCCCCAGATGCCCTGCAAGAATCGGAATACAAAACATGCCTTCTTCATCCAAAACGATCACCGCTGGATCTTTCGCTTTATTTTCGATGAACGGCGCGATACTTCTCACCGCAATCCCGACAGCACCGACAAACACAATTCCATCCATCTGCCGCATCCATACTTGCACCTGCTCTTTTAGTTTCCCAAAAATGGCCGTTGCCCTCATTGTTTCCGGCACCTCTTCTTCCATGACATACCGGCTCTTCACATAACGAGAAACTTCATATGCGGTATTTTTTGCCAGTGTTTCTATTTGTCTTGCAAGCCGGGTACCCGCCTCGGTAAAACTGACGATCACAAGCTTTTTCTTTTTGCTTTCTATTTTTTTCTGCTGCTCTGTCAATGCTTCTTACTTTGTCCTTTCTCGCTCACTTGCTTCCTGACTTCTCCCCTCTCGAAATTCTGTCGTGAATTCCGGATGGTATAAATCCGATCTGCGATACTGTTGCGGCAAAATAACATCACCTACAATGATCAACGCCGTCTTCGTAATACCATGTTCCCTCGCGGTCTGTGCCAGACTTCCTACAGTGCAAACATATTTCTCCTCGTCCGCCCATGTAGCTTTGTAGACGATCGCCGCGGGAGTATTCTCCTGATAACCTCCTGCAACCAGCCTCCGAGACAATTCTTCTAACATTCCAGTGCTTAAGAAAATGACCATCGTCGCCTGATGAGCTGCAAACGACTCAATCGACTCTTTTTCCGGTACCGGTGTCCGCCCTGCCATGCGAGTGATGACCACACTCTGAGAAATATCCGGCAGTGTGTATTCAAGATTCAGCGCCGACGCTGCACCGCAGAAAGAACTAACGCCCGGGCAGTAATCATAGACAATCCCTTTTTCATCCAGTGCATCCATCTGCTCCCGGATTGCCCCATACACACAAGGATCCCCTGTATGCAGGCGGACAATTTCACACCCTTTTTGATCGCCTTCTTCCATCACCGTCAGCACTTCCTCCAGTGTCATCTTTGCGCTGTTAAAGACTTCACATCCTTCTTTTTTCTCATCCAGCAACTCCGGATTGACTAGGGATCCTGCATAGATAATAATATCCGCTTCTCCAAGCAGCCGCTGTCCCCGAACGGTAATCAGATCTTTCGCCCCGGAGCCTGCCCCTACAAAATGTATCATAATTCCTTTTTCTCCTTTACAATGATCAGTGAATAGTAACCTGCATCTTCCGGGATTTCATCGATAGTACTATAAATTTTCTCTCCCGGCATCCCGCAATTTTCAATCATGACTGCCGTGGCATCTGCCTGCTTCAACAGTTCTTTGACATGTCCCATCTGTTTTCCTGCCTTCATCAATACTTTTGTCCCCGGAAGCTTCAATGCTTCCTCGATCTGATACGATGCAGGAATGATGTGCAGCATTTCTGATTTTTCCACCAGTCCCATATTCAGCCGCGCTGCCACTGCACAGAACGATGGAATTCCATTGACGATTTCCACAGGATAGCCTGCTTCTGCCACTCTATGGTGAACATAGAGGTAAGTTGAGTAAATCGTGACATCTCCCAGTGTCAAAAAGGCCACCTGCTTTCCTTCCCTTAAAAATATCTCAATAACCTCTGCCGCTTTTTGATGGCTCTCTTCTAAGCGCACCGGATCTTTCGTCATCGGCATCTTTACCGCAACCCTTGTTTTTTCTGTGATCTCCGGGAATACAGGGAGCACAATCTGATATGCCACACTTTTTTCTACATCTGTTCCGGGAACAATGATCACATCACTCTCCCGCATGATCCGCAGTGCCTTCAAAGTCAAAAGTTCTGCCTCTCCCGGTCCTACTCCAATTCCATATAATTTTCCTATCATTCCTCTATTGTCTCCTCATTTTCTGCAATCTTCTTTAAAAATGCTTCCGCGCATGCGGTCTCTCCAATCTTCCCTATCCCGCTGGAAAATACAATCGCGGCAGTTGGCAGTTCTCCTTTTGTCCGCCATTCGAGATAATGTTCCATCCGCGCCATCAGCTCTTTCATTACCGCGTCACGTTCTTCTCTGCCCAGAAGTTCCAAAGCCTCTTCCGTCGTCGTACAGTCCAGAATCTTCCGGACCACTGCAGGATCTATCCCTGCCCGAAGTCCTGCCGCCCCGAAAATTTCCATCCTTGCATCCGCACACCGGGAATGTGTGTTCATAATTCCTCCCGCCACTTTCACAAATTTACCAAGATGCGCCACAAATAATATCCCTTTTGCTCCAAACTGCGCTGCCAGATCAATCGTCTCTCCGACGAAATTGCTGCATTTGACTGCACGGTCCGGGCTGATCCCATAAGTTTCCTTCAGAAAATCTAACCCGTAATTTCCCGGTGCAGCCAAAAGCCAACCGTTCCCATTTGCCAGCTGCATCTGAATTTCTACACGGATCGTATCAATCAATGCCTGTTCACTCATCGGTTCCACAACTCCACTTGTCCCAAGCACGGAAATCCCACCTGTAATTCCAAGCTTAGGATTGAACGTCTTCTTCGCAAGCTGTTCTCCTTCCGGGATAGAAATGATGATCTCAAGTCCTCCTTCGTATCCATAACAGTCGCAGATCTCCTCTGCCTCTTTTCTGATCATCTGTCGCGGCACCTTGTTGATAGCGGCAGCTCCTACCGGCTGGTCCAATCCTTTTTTGGTCACTCTCCCAACTCCGCGCCCTCCGTCAATTTCAATTTCCGTTCCATCTTTTCTTCTGACCGATGCATAGACAAATATACCGTTTGTAATGTCCGGATCATCTCCGCTGTCCTTTCTGACGGCACAGCTGACACGCTCAATCTTTTCTCCCTGCCTTTTCATCTCAATCTCACAGACAAGAAGCGTCAGTTCCTTTCCTTTCGGGAGGATCACATCCACCGATGTTTTCTCTTCTCCGGAAAGCAACATCCATACTGCTGCTTTTGTCGCAGCCTGGGCGCATGTCCCTGTTGTATATCCTGCGCGAAGCCTTTTTTTCTCCATCTGTCCATCTCCTTTTCCAGTCTTCTAAAAACAAATGGCCCATCTCTCAACGATAAAAAGACAGCCTTTCGGCTGTCTTTTTATACACGGAAAAGAAATGCTTCCGCATCTCTCATAAAATCATTTTGTAAAATCATTCTAAGCTGTGTATACTCTTCTCCTCACCGAAAGATGTTACTTACCTATTGACCGATATCCTGACTTAGGACTAAAACCTACTTCCTGCCCTTCCCGCATCCGAAACTCATCCGAACACAGTGGTATGCAGGGTTCGTCATCCCTTACAGTAGAGTGAGCTGTTGCGGACTTTCACCGCATTCCCTGTTTCATTGGCATCTGCCAAAGTCAATATACGGTTATTCTACAAAGTTTTGAAAAACCTGTCAACTTAAAAATATTGGATCGTAACTGATTTCCCCATCTTTTCGGCAACTTCTTCCAGCTGTTCAACGAGATTCATGCGAATACTCAGATCAAATGGAAGGTTAGAATTCCGGTGTGCCACATTCATTGCCTTTCCAACAAACAGATGAATCTCTGTGCATTCCTCAATCAGCATTTTGGCAAGTTTGGATGCTCCATTATTCTTGTCCAGCTCCTCAAAAAATGTGGCGTCAATCTCCTTCTTCACATATTTTTTCAAGAGCTTCAACGCCAATCCAAGCGTCAGTACTCCTTCTGTCACAAGGTCGATTCCTTCGATGAGCGCCATCGGCGGCACTTTCGGATCATAGTCTTTCAATGAAGTGTAAATTTCTTTGCCAAGCACCCTTGCTGTAATATTGGCGCTTGTCCCTCCGGATACCACCTTTTTTCCTTCCTGCTTCATGAACGACTTCACAACCCGCTCATCGTCCTCCTTATTCTCCGGCGGCCCGGTAAAAATATTGACGATCTGCCGCGGGATCACATGCATAACAGCAACTGTCGTATCATCTCCCGGACGGTGCCCATAAAGTTCATCACAGGTATCTGCAAGCGAAACCGCCAATCTTGATGCGGAAATCTCCTCCGACAGGCAGCGGATCGCCGCCTTCGCCATACTGTCCCATGTCCAGCCAAAATTCAGGAAATCTCCCGGCCCTGCATAGAGCACCCCATCACTCATCAGAACAAAGTAGTCACCCAACTCTACCCGGAAACGATATTCATGGATTTGCTTTCCTTCTATATTCCGCTCCTCGTATGGATAAGACTGTACTTTATGATCCCGGATAAAAATACAGCTTGGATTGTCAAATTCCACCAGATATGCTTCTCCATTCCGAAAAATCTGGAGAATGCTAAATGTTGCATAGGCAACTTCCCTTACTTTACAGACCGGTAGCGTCTTTGCAATCGTCTCCACACAAGACTCGATCGTCGCCCCGTTAAACAACATTGTTCCAAGAATCTTTGAGGTCAGCGTAGCCAGAATATTCGCCTTGACACCGCTCCCCATACCATCTGCCAAAATCACAATATCCGAATCCGCAGTCTTTAATACTTCCACTTTATCCCCGCATAGCTCCTCGTGGTGCTTATTCAGGCTTTTCCACGCAACATCTACACTGATTCCCATGGCTAGTCCCCCTCTCCATCAAGGAGAATCGAATCCCGAAGCTTTGTCAGAGTCACTTTTGTCTCTGCGGTCGTCTCTCCTAACAGCCCGGCAATTTCCTGTGCGACCATCATCTGTTTGTCAATGACACGCTGTGCCATCTCCACCGTCTCCATTTTCAGATTATAGTGTTTCTCTTTTGCTTTTTCTTCTTTTGTAATGTCCTGATAAATAATCAGCACCGACTCCATCTCCGGAATATATATGATCTTTTCCTCAGCTTTCATGCCTAACTGCTCCAGCTTCACTTTCTTGTATGTAATCGACTCTCTCGTCTGGAAAACGTCCTCTACATCTGCTGTATCCACAAAGTCATACAGATATCTTTCCAGCGCTTCTTCTCTGCTGATTTCGAGCAACTCCTGCGCCTTCTTATTGCATTCCCGGATCCGCATCTCCCTATCTATAATGAAAATAAGATTCGGCGTCACATCCATCACTACATTCGACATGGACTCTGCTTTGGAAAGTGCATACGGCAGACACATACTATTCTCTGCTTTCTTCTGAAAAACTGCAATCGCCTTCTCCCGGCAGGTTGCGTATCCGCACGCACCACAGTTTAATTCATCCTTCTCAGAATACTTTCCTGTCTCTCTTAAAATTGCAGAAAGTTCCTCCTCGGTCGGAAGCTGCTCTTTTGGCGGATGCGGCGCAAATTGTCTGGAAAGTTCGACTTCCAAAGACTGTGGCTCATATTGTGCCTTCTGATGGGCAGCCACTCTCCGCTCCATCTCCACTTTTGCCTTGATAAACGACACATTCCATTTTCCAGATGCCGGTCCCTTGACACAGCCACCATCGCAGACATTCGCTTCGATAAAACAGTGCTCCAATTCGCCTCTTTTCAAACTTTCCAGCATTTCCATACAATTGTCCAGTCCATCGACATACACTTTGTGGTATTGTTTTTTTTCTTCACCTTGCTCTTTCTCCCGCATTTCAGAAGAATCCAGCATCACGGACTGAAGAACTCCACCACTGACCGGATAAAGACGGTTCACACCACAATCCGGGTTTGCCATTGGAAGATCTTCACATTCTTCCAGAACAATCTGTTCTTCCTCCAGCCACTGTTCTAATTCCTCAAATGTCAGAATCGCATCCACTGCGCCAAACACGCGGGAATCTCCCATCGCCTCCTGCTTTTTCGCAATACAGGGACCAAGAAAGACAACCTTTGTCTGCTCCCCATACATTTTTTTGATCAGTCTTCCGTGCGCGATCATTGGAGAGACAACCGGAGCAAGCTGGTCTGTCAATTCCGGATAATACTTCTCCACAAGTTCATTCACACTTGGACAGCAAGTTGTAATGATATTTTTATACGTCCCTTCCCGCAGCAGTTTCTGATACTCTCTCGTGACAAGTGCCGCACCTTCTGATGTCTCCCGCACTTCATCAAATCCAAGCTTCCGAAGTGCTCCGACAACCTGTCCCGGCGTCCGATAATTCATCACTCCCAAATACGATGGTGCGATTGATACGACAATCTTCATATTCTGTCGAATATAGGCTTTGATCAGTTCTAGATCACTTGCGAAACGCTTTGCATTCTGCGGACAGACTTCCAGGCATTTCCCGCAGTGAATACAGTGATCATTCATAATGTGCGCCTGCTCATGTCGGACAGAGATTGCCTTGACACTACAATTTCTCACACATTTATAACAGTGCTTACAGCTCGCATTCTGAAAATCAATTACTTTCATTCCATTCACTCCATTCAAAAAAAGGACCTTTCCCATCGCAAGGTCCCTTCTTTTTGTTATTCATATTTTGCAAGAATCTCTTCTACATCTTCCGCTTTCACATGGTTGTACACATCGTCATTCACCATCAGAATCGGTGCCATGCCACATGCTCCAATGCACCGGCTTGCGTCCAGCGAAAATTTTCCATCGGCAGTACATTCTCCACCACCGATTCCAAGCACTTCCGTCAGCTTATTGTAGACATCTCCTGCTCCCTTCACAAAACATGCCGTTCCAAGACAGATCGATACCTGATATTTTCCCTTCGGGCTCAACGTAAACTGTGGATAGAAATCAACAACCTCCTCAATCTTGTGAAGCGGAATATCCATCTCATCCGAAATGATCGTCTGTACTTCCGTAGGAACATATCCATAAATCTCTTGTGCCTGCTGCAATACTGCCATCAATGCCCCCTGTTCGCTTTTTCTCTTTTCGATCACTTCACGCAGTACCGTCTCCTGTTCTTTCGTTCCCTGAAATGGAACTGTCGACTTATTTGCCATCTGAAAAACCTCCCTTGTTCTTATAACTATGTCAGTATACTGCATTCATCGTATCATAAATAGGCGCTTTTTGCCATATCGTTTCAAATTTTCATACAAAAAAACAGTCGGAAATGCTATCTTATCACATTTCCGACTGCGCCTCATCTAAAAAATGATTTATTCGTCTTTCTGCGTATCGTCCTTCTCTTTCTTGGAAGATTCTGATTCAGATTTCTGAACTTCTGGTTCTTCCTCGGATTCCTTCTGTTCTATCTTCTCTGAATCATCTGGTTTTTCTGCCTCTTCCACAGGTATTACCTCTGTTTCAGGCATTTCCTCTATTTCAGAAACTTCTGCTGCACCCTGACTCTGTGCCTCATGAATCTTGTTCCAGTCTTCTTCTTCTTTCTTCAAAAGTGCTTCTTCTTCCGGATCCGGGATATTCTCTACAAGCGGAAGCGCCGGCAATACCTGTGTCTTCTCTTCTTCCAGACCTTCTAAAGATGTCTCCGCCTTTTCTTCCTCATCTGGTTGTGATTCTGACAGTTCCTTTGCTTCTTCCTCAAGTTCAGCAAGCTCACTGTCCAGTTCCTTCTCCAGCTCTGGGTCTGCTTCTTCAGAACTAATCTCTTCTATAATTCCCGGAAGTTCCCCTTTCTCTCCACGAATCTTCTGGCGTTTGGCTTCGCGGATTTTTCTTGCTCTCGCCTCCATCAGCATAATAACAATCAAACCGATCAGTGCCACAAGTGCTACCCCTGCCGCCACAAGTACCGGTGTCGGAAGCTTCGGCAACTGAAAAGAGTGTTTCTTTTCTTTCTCTGTATTCTTTGACACTTCTTTTTTATCTTCTGTATCTTCTTTTTCTGCCTCACCAGCAGCTTTGTCTTTCTCTTTTGCGAGCACATATTCCCCGCCTTTTTCAAAGATCAAAGTCACCTTATCCCGATCTACTACGATCTCTGTTCCTTTGTCCAGATTGCTTCTCTCATAGAGGAACAATTTCTCTGCACCTTTTAACTGCTCTGGAAGCTGGTAGATAACCGTCACTTTCCCCGGAAAGTTTTTGCTCATCATGAATTCCAATACTTGGTACGCACCGATTTTGTCCGATTCTTTCTTGGAAAGCGTAACATTTTTCTCGATGAGTTTTGTAAAAAGCTCATTTTCCGGATTCTTGATATCTGCCCCTTTGATCTTGATGGAGTAATTATCGTACTCTAATGTCAGCTCAAAGTTCGGATTTTTAGCAAGAACAGTCAAAATTTCCTTGTCAAGCTTATATGGCTTACTTCCGTTGACAAGAGAATTGCTCCCACCCTTGATCGCTGCATTGATATTCTCAAGCAATGTCGGTTCAGCAATACTTCCCACTGTGTTTCCCGCTGAGGTTCCACCTGAACTTCCTGTGGACTGACTCTTGGAAGGATTTCTCGTTGTATTCTGATTCTCCGACCCGCTGTTGTCCGTAGTTCCTTGTGTATTGCCCTGCTGGTTCCCATCTGGTTTCGATGATTGATTCTCCTGCGGTGGATCTGTCTCCGGTTTCTCTGGCTCTTCCGGTTCTACCGGAGGTTGCGGATCTGGATTTTCTGGCTCTACTGGGGGTTTTGGTTCTGGCTCTACCGGAGGTTTTGGTTCTGGATTTTCCTCCTTCGGAACATCCACAGATGTGATCGTTCCATTTCCGGTATTTCCATAATACACTTTCCCATCATCGCCAATCAGAAGATAATCTTCTCCATTTTTCTTCGTCTCCGAAGTATAGACGGTCTCCACCGTCATCTTTTTGTCTGCGTCAAACTTGGCCACATACAAATTTGCATAGTCTTCTTCCTGTGTAAAATACACATAGAAATTCTCACCTGATTTTGTGACCGCCTGGCTAACGACTGGATGATCTGTCTTCTGTGACAGAATCTCAGTAGCATCCGATTCAGAGTACACCGCTATGTAACCCTGACCGCTTCCGCCTGTCACAAACACCTTCCCTTCCAGAATCGAAATAATCGCATTTCCTTTATCTGGCAGCGAAATAGTCGCTTTCTCTGTCACCTTCCCATCACTGCTGAGTGTAACCTTGTAAAGAATTCCTTCATCTGTCGCAAACCACACAGATCCATTTGCCTCTACAAGCGGACTTCTCACTTTCCCCGTGATGTCATCCTTCTTGTCTTTCACCTCTCCGGTCTTTGCATTTGCAAGTACCAGTTTTCCAGAGTCTCCTGCAAATAGTACATTCTCTCCGAGAATAGCTGCTTTTGTACCGATATAATTTCCTTCTTTTTGTTCTGCTGACTTCCACTCCGGTGCAACTGCATCAGTTCCTGTCCTAGAGTCTGTCTTAAATGCGGCAAAATATCCTGATACTTTCTGCTCCTGTGCCACCGGACTAAAACCTGCATAAATCATATGATCATGATATAAAATCTGGCTCTGTACCGAAAATCCTTCCGCAGGCTTCTCTGTCAAAAATACAGAGCTTAGATCAGATGTCTTCACCGCCTGAATCCTTCCGTCTGAAAGTGGGACAAACAACATGCTATCCCCATTTTCTATGACTGCCGATTCGGATGCATCCGCTGCTAGTTCTGTGGAAGCGGTCTCCTTTCCGGTTGTGACATCAATTACTTTTAGTACATTTCCAACAGTCACATAGAACTGATTCTCTATCATAAGCGGAAGTGAAGTCTGTATCTCTGCTGCATCACTAATCGTCCAGTGAATCTCGGCCTTCTCTTTTGCATTCTCAGTCTCGGCAGCAGATACTGCCAACGGTGCGCAGCTTAACGCCATCGATAACGACAAAGCAGCGCATCCTACTCTGAGGGTTTCCCGATATTTCCGATTTGGTCTCATCTAGTTTCTCCCCTTATTTCTATTTCTGTCTCTAAAATATATCTGAGTCTAATCATTTCTATGTTACTCATCTTTTGTCCTGCTGTCAACCTCTCCGGAGTGATTTCCCAATTATTTCTATCGCTTCTTTCTCACTGTCACTATACAAAATCTACTTCGCTCCCACCAGATGACATGCCACTCGATGCCCTTTCTGTACCCCTCTCATTTCCGGTGTCTTTTCTTTACAAATCTCCTCCGCATATGGACAGCGCCCGCAGAATGCTTTTTTATAACAACATTCCATCCTACTACTTTCATTATAGAAAAAAGTAATCAATCCTACCAACTGATCACTTTGCCTTTTTACCGGATAAACATCGCATCTCCAAAACTAAAGAAACGATATCTTTCTTTAATTGCTTCCTCATATGCATTTAATACATGCTCTCTTCCTGCTAATGCCGAAACAAGCATAACGAGTGTAGATTCTGGCAGATGGAAGTTTGTAATCAGACAATCCAGTACTTTAAACTGATATCCCGGATAAATAAAAATATCCGTCCATCCACTCACGGGTGCGATCGTTCCATCTTCTTTTGCCGCAGACTCAATCGTGCGGCAGCTTGTAGTACCGACCGCAATGACTCTTTTGCCATTTGCTTTTGCAGTGTTGATCTTCTCTGCTGCCTCTTCCTCAATCTGATAGAACTCAGAATGCATATGGTGTTCTAAAATATTATCTACTTTCACCGGGCGGAATGTCCCTAGACCTACATGCAAGGTCACTCTCGCAATCTGCACTCCTTTTTCCTCAATCTTCTTTAACAGCTCCGGTGTAAAATGAAGTCCTGCTGTCGGCGCCGCTGCAGAACCGCTGTGTTTTGCATAAACCGTCTGGTATCGGTTCTTATCTTCCAACTGATGTGTGATGTACGGCGGAAGCGGCATCTGTCCAAGCCGGTCAAGGATTTCTTCAAAAATCCCTTCATATTCAAAATGGATCAGACGATTTCCTTCTTCTACAATATCCACCACTTCTCCGACTAACAATCCGTCCCCAAAGCTGATCCTTGTTCCGATCTTAGCCTTTTTCCCAGGTTTTACCAATGTCTCCCAGACATCGTTTTCCTTTCTCTTTAACAGCAATACTTCAATCTTTGCATCTGTTCCGATTTTGGAACCGATCAGCCTTGCCGGAATCACTTTCGTGTCATTGATCACAAGGCAGTCCCCCGCCTCAAGATAATCTATGATTTCTCGGAACACATGATGTTCTGTCTTTCCCGTCTCCTTATCCAGTACGAGCAATCTGGAACTGGAGCGATCCTCCAGCGGATCCTGCGCGATCAATTCCTCCGGTAAATCAAAATTAAAATCTTCTTTTCTCATCTTCCGTCTCCTTTATTTCTTGTCGTTCTTCTATCTTCTCATTCATTCTGTCTCCCTGCATCTGCCGGCAAACTTCTTTATCTTCTTTCTCCACGCTCTGTCTCTGCTCTGATCCTGCCCGCACAGCTGGATTCTGCATAGGACAATGTGGCATCCCATATGATCCCTGCGGTACTCCGCTATTGACAACTGTCACTTTCACTCGCTTCTCGTAAATCACGCGCGTACCACAAATCATATCATGCAATCCCCGCTTCTGTCCATCAATTCCTGCCATGATATATCCGATTCCCCAAAAAAAGCTACACAGAAATCTTCCGATTGTTTCCCGATAGATTACATTAAAAAGTGTAAGTTTCTCTCCCGTTTCCGAGACTACACGGAGATTCATCAGCTTTTTCCCAAGTGTTGTGCCGGTATAATACGTCAGCAAAATATAATACAACACTCCGCCAAGATACAAATAAATATCCTTGATCGTATACGAAAACAACACCCTATACTCCAAAAGTTCCGTCGGAAGGAACAGCGAAAGCAAAGCAAGCGGAATCCTTGCAAACAACAAGATTCCTCCAACTATTAGCATATCAATCAAGTGCGCCGCCATCCGGACAAAAAATCCTGCACATACAGCCGGCTCTCCGGCTTTATTGTAACTGTTCTGCATAATACATCAGCACCCCGCTTCCAAGATCCTCATTCCATTCCGTCAGCACTTCCGCCTCAGATTTTGGTTTGAGTGTCTCCAGTTTAGAAAACAAAGATGCGAGCGGAGACACTCCCTGCTCAGGTTCATAAAATGTTGTACATCCTGTTTCCTGTTCCATTGCTTCCTGCATTTCCTCATACAGACTAATCTCATCGATCAACCCATTTGCTTTTGCCTGTTTTGCGGTGTAAGTTCTCCCATCTGCAATTTCTCTGACAGTCTCTTCTGTCATCTTTCTTCCATCTGCAACAATTTCCACAAACCGATCAAAAGACTCATCAACAGAACTCTGGTAAATCGCAATCTGTTCCTCTGTCAGCTTACTCATATCTTTATTTTTTCCGCTAGTAATACTCACAGAGCGGATTCCCAGTTTCTCATACAGTCCACTCATATCGTATCCGGACATAATTACACCAATCGACCCTGTTGTCGTATTGGGATTCGCATAGATCTTATCGGATGGTGCAGAAATATAATACCCGCCAGACGCTGCATAATGCTCCATGTAAGTCCAAACCGGACGTCCGGTTTCTTCTTTATATGCTACTAATTTTCGGTATAATTCCTCCGACTCATATACGGTTCCTCCCGGAGAATCAACTCGAAGTAAAATCCCCTGATTTTTCTCATCCTCCATCATCCGGTCAATATAATCCAATGTGGTATCATGCTGATAGCCTGCCACAGTATCAAATATACCGTTGGAAGAAGTCTGTTCCTGAATCGTCCCTTCCACAGCAACAATCCCAATATATGGTTCTCCCGGAAGGGTTGTCGTATTTCCTCCTAACAGCGCATCCTCTGTCTTTTTTGCCGTATCCGCCAACATTCGCTCAGATAATGTATTTGTCAGCACACTGGAAACTCCTGTCACAATAAAAAGTCCTGCGGCAACAACCGCACCTATGATCTGTTTTTGATTCATCTTCTGTTCATCCTTTCTTGCCTTTTCCATTTCCTGCAACTGCTATTTCTTATTCTACCACAGGAAAAAAAGAAAGTCATCAAAAGTTGTTCATCAACAAAATAAACTATAATGCTGCGTAAGAGTCACCCTTTTTTCTCCATTAGCAATGTATACCATCAACTAAAAAATACACCTTACTAAAAATCTCTCAGCAAGGTGTATTTTCCATAAATACTTTTATCTATTATTAATTTTCTTTTCTATTTGCTGTTTTCCTGTTTCTTTTTGAAACACAAAAACAAATCATAATGCTGCCTCCCGATACTATCAGCAGCAAAATCAACCCGGTAACTACAACAGGGTCTCCTGTTTTTACCGACTCTCCCTTACTTGGTTTTTGATCTGTTTGCCCATTCGGCTTTTCTCCATCCGGTTTTGGCTGTTCCGGTTTTGGTTGTTCTGGGTTTGGTTTTTCCGGACTTGGCTGCTCTGGGTTTGGCTGTTCTGGATTTGGCTGCTCTGGATCTGGTTGTTCCGGAACAGATGCCAAAAATTCAGCAGCTCCAATATCAGGCTTTCCATCGGCAAGGCTGTTTCCAAAGAAATCTTTGTCATATCCAACCCCATTGATTTGCGGGAAGTTATTTCCCACCACATAATCAATACTATTTCCATTTTTCGCCTGCTCAAAAAGATCTCTTGGAGACATACCTCTTCCGTCAACTAACTCTGTACCTCCAAAATGTTTCCATGCTTCTTCCACTGTAATTCCCTTGTCGATCAACACGGAAGTATCTTCCAATTTATATCCATCCAGCGCTCCAGAGGATCCGGTTACTGCTGTTTTACTCTCATTTACTTCCGGGCCGGTTCCAGGTGCTGTCAGACCTGCATCTTCGGCTTTCAATGGGTTATCATCCCCCTCAAACGCCTCTATCCCACCAGTATATGCATTATTATATAATTTCATATACGTTGTCAGATTTTGTGTTTCTCCTCCATAGAATTTCTGTCCTTCTGGGTAGTGGAACACATTATTAAATGCAAAGGTATCATTTACCCCTTGTCCAGCTCCTGTATTTGATAAGAAGAAGACTCCCCTCTCTAAAAGCTGATCTGAGTAAATTGTGTTGTTATAAATCATAGTTCCTTTTGGACATCCCTGTGCAAATTCAAATGTTTTATCACGGTCATTCTGACTGATATTGTAGCGCACTGTCGCTCCTGTATGCGGATACCCACCCATAATAAGCATAAATCCACCTTCGTTATTGTGGCTGTAATTATACTGCATAACCGAGTTTGAAGATGCATGGTCACAGTCTAACCCCTGACCATCCGTTGTTCCATGTGTCTCATATGCTTCGTTATATTGCAACACTGTATTCGCTGCTTCAAATGGCCAGATACCAACATTATATCCTGTATTCTGATACCGACAATCTCTTACCAGGTTATGTTCAATCAATGCCCCATCTGTATCTCTGACTGTAATTCCATCTCCTCCGATTTTCTCCATATAGTTGTCTCTTACAACTACGTTGGTCGATGGATACCAGTTTACAGGGACACCCGGATCATTCTTTTCCCACTGGTTACACCACTGTGAACTGATCAACTTAATTCCAGATCTGTCCACTCCCTCAAATGTACATCCCGAAATTAAAATCTGATCATATTTGCTTGGAACTCCTGTTAATGTTCCATTTTGTATATTTGCTTTTACATCGAAGAAAATTCCACCATTCCACTTCGATTTAATATTTCCATTAATATCATGAATATAGCAATCTTCAATTCGAATATCTGAAGCGGTTCCAAAATCACGGATTAACACGTTAATTGCTCTTAACGCTTTTTCCTGATTGTTGCTTCCATTCAACTCAAAATTTTGATTATACTTTTGATCTAAGTTTGTAATTTCTAAGCGATTAATATGGATATACTGCTGATTATATAATGAAATTACATTTTCAACTTCTCCGTTTCCTTCCAGTCTTGGCAGTTCCCCTTCTCCGTAAGAACTGATTTCGATTGGCTGTTCTGCACTTCCCATTCCCTGAAATGCTAACTGTTCCCCACGGAATACACTTCCACATTTTAATAAAATACGATCACCCGGAACAAACAAATTATGTTCTTTAATTCTCCCTAATGTTCTCCACGCTTCTTTTTCCGATGTCCCGGCAGATTGATCGTTTCCACCTTCAGAGTCTACATAAAATGTTTTCGCTTCTCTCACCGTATCATCTTCAAACACAGCATTGACTCTCAGTTTTTCAAACTCTCCCGCCGGCATCACAAATTTATTATCTACAATCGAAAGGCTTTCCATTCCCTCCACCTGATATTCTTTGAAGCGATAGCCCGCTTTCGGAATCGTCTGGAGTGTAACTGTATCACCTTCTTTTGCTTCTGCAACATCTGAAACTGCTGTTCCGGCACGATGTTCCAAATCTTCCTGCCCATTGTAAATTGTTACAACTTCAATAGGTTTCTTTTCGCAAATTTTCTCTACGAGCAGATTGTCAAATCCCATTGACGCTCCCTGTGTCATATTCCATAACTGAACTTTCGGTGTCATCCCACCCCAGTTGTTCTGTTCTGTATAAGCTACAAGTTCTTGACCATTTGCAGAAACTCTGACCTCATTTTTTACCACAGTGATTTCTATATGTGCATATTGCTCCGTCAACTGAAACGCTGCTTTTTTTAATTCTACATTCGTTCCGTCAATTTTTCTCAACATCAAGCTTCCCTGAGAATTAATCGCTACTACATAACGTTGTGTACTTTGTTCTCCACCACGAAAAGCAATCTGCATTGTACCCGAAGTTTGCGTAACTCTCCTTACATCCACAGAAATCCGATAGCCTTCCTGTGCCGAAACCTGGCTCCAGTCAATAGCCGGCTCATAGAAATTGCTTCCTTGTCCTTCCGGGATATCTACCACCAATTCTCCATTAGAAATGTGAACTTCTCCTGGAAGCGCAGCTCCTGGTTCTCCTCCAAAATCATCAAAAAAGACTTCATCTTTCCCTGGCTCTCTTGTTGTAAAATACGCCTTTACAACTACCGTAGGAAATTTTTCATTTAGTTGAAAACGGTTGTTATCGATTGTTACCAGATTATCTGTATTGGTATCATACCGTTGAAAGACATATCCATGATTTGCTTTTACAGTTAATGTCACCCACTCTCCGGAATGTCCTGACAATTTATCTGCAGTCAATGTTCCGCCAATATGTTCTTCATCTAATTTTCCGTCTGTATAAGTTTCTAGAACAACCCGACATTCTGTCGCTGCCACCTGTTCCTCTGTTTGTACCATCTCTTCTTGTGGTACTATTTCTTCTGATTGAATTTCAACCTGTTCTTCTGTCACAATCTCCGACACATTTTGTTGTTCTTCTGCCGCAACCGCATACTCCAGCGAACCTCCAGCCAAAAGCGTTGCAGTCAAAATCATACACGAGATTCTCTTTTTCATATGTTTCATTTGCTTTCTCCTTAATTATTTTTTCATAAAATTCCAAACGTTAGACTCTGAAATCCTTTTTTGCAATTCTACTTCAAACTTATTTGCAATGCACTGTTCCAACACTGCTCCTGACACTTCCTCATAGGACAGATACCCTCCATCCTCCCGGCTTGTACAATACAGTTCTTTTTCTTCCCCCTGCGCTGTACTCCAGATGACTTTTCCTCCTTCCTCCAACAACAAAAGCCTGTTGACAAATTCCTCGTCGAATTCCATTTTTGCACGAATATTATTTTTGTCCAGTATCACAGATTCTTTATAAATCTCTCTTCCATCCTGCCGCACTGTGTATTCCGCACAAACCGTATCCACTTCTTTGAAATTTTCCTGATGAGTCTTGTAAAATTCATACAACTCTTTTTTCTCAACACGTTTCATCATGTGGTCCTTTAAGCTTCTTTCATACTCTCCGAGTTGCCGCTTATAATATTGCATTGGCGTAAACTCTACCGGACCATATAAAGGTTCTCCTTTCTGCTTTATCTCTTTCCTTTCTTTATTTTCAGTTTTCAAAGACTTTTGAAACGTCTCATAAGAAAACTCATCAGCCAGTCCTTCCTTTGCTGCCCAGTTAAAAATGACCCTTGACCGTATTGCCCTATCTATATCATGATTGTGAAACCGTATCTCTTCCTGTGTAATACCTTTCCCATCCACAATCAATGGATATTCCATTGCGAGCAGATTCTTTATTAAAAAAAATCCAAAAAAGAGTAGGAGTACAATCCCTCCTATCACAACTTGCTTTTTTCTATTTAATTTCTTCTCTCTTATCGAAAACCGCTTCATGCTATCCCCTATCCGTTATTTTTTATTTTTTATAAATAACAAAACGTGTTTTTTCTTCTATTTTGTAATTTTTAGCTGTTTTGCGCTTATTAATTATTTTTATTTTATAATGAAAATAGGTTTTTTAGCAAGAACATTTGCATTGCTATTTTACACAATATTTTCTTTTGATTTTTATGCATTTTCACTATGATTTGTTATACAATTTTTACATTTTTATTTTATTTATAATAATTTTTATCCCTATCAGGAAACACACAAAAAAAGGCAAAACCCATTACATTTCGCAACAGATTCTGCCTTCTATTGAAACAC
>Oklahoma_p2__coassemble_1135_pt1 | contig 17457 bp, 20 predicted proteins | sample Oklahoma_p2__metabat2_high_PE_041 | metagenome-assembled genome bin Oklahoma_p2
GCTGCCGCGATCGTAAAAGGAGAGGCGGAAATCGCTGCCTGTCCAGTCGGCGGCGCTCCGGTAGCGGAAAAAATCGGAGAGATTATGGGAGTTGCAGCAGGAGAACAGAAGCGGATGACTGCGTTTGTCAAATGTGCGGGGACTTGTGGGAAAGCAAAGCAGGATTATGCGTACACGGGAATCGAGGACTGCGTGATGATGGCGCATATGCAGAATGGTGGTCCAAAATCCTGTGATTACGGATGTTGTGGATTTGGCACTTGTGTAAAAGCCTGTCCGTTTGATGCGATTCACATTGTAGACGGAGTTGCGGTAGTAGATAAAGAAGCATGCAAAGCATGTGGAAAATGTATCAAAGCATGTCCGAAAAATCTGATCGAGCTTGTACCGTATGAGGCAAAGCATCTTGTACAGTGCAGTTCTAAGGAAAAGGGAAAAGATGTGATGGCTGTATGCAGCACGGGATGCATTGGCTGTCGGATGTGTCAGAAAGTCTGCCCGGCAGATGCAATCGTTGTGGAGAATAATCTTGCGTGGATCGACCCGGAGAAGTGTACGAACTGTGGAGCATGTGCTGAAAAATGTCCGAAAAAGATCATTCTGTAAAAGAGTTTGTGAAAAAGATAGCTGCACGGATCAGGAAGGATTTGTTCCAGTACCGGACAGCATTGTTTGCAGTAGCAGGATATTTTCTTTTTATGCATGTAGGCTGCAATGCGGGCTGTCCGAGTGTCTGTCTGACGGGATTTCCGTGTCCTGCCTGTGGTCTGACACGAGCTGCCAGGCTTTTGTTTTGCGTAAAGTTTGTTGAGGCATATCGGATGAATCCGATGATTTATCCGATGATCCTTTTTCTGTGTGCGTTTTTCTTTTATCGCTATATTCTTGGAAGAAAACTGCCGCATGTGGCCGCATGGGGTGCAGTTCTCCTTATTGCATGTATTGTAATTTATATTTACCGGATGCTGACACAATTTCCGGGAGAAGCTCCGATGGGATATTATCGAGAGAATCTTTTATACAAAATATTGGACAGAATATATAGAAGATAGAAAAATGCAAAAAAATAATTGTGCAAAACATAAAAATATGCTAGAATCAAAAAATAGAAATGTACTTGAATTTCAGATTAGAAGGATATAGCGTATGTTCAAAATGATTTGAAAGAGAGAACGAGGAGGATTTTAGTATGGATGAAAAATTCAGTAATATGCCAGAGCAGGATCAGAATGCAGAGGCAGCAGACAATTCTTATCAGCAGACGATGAACTATGGATATTATAGTGATGGTTCTCAGAATGGTTCTGGCGAGAACAATGGAGCATATCAGCAGAACTATAATCAGAATTATAATATGAACTATAATCAAGGATACCAGCAGAATTATAGTGGGAATTCCGGAAAGAAACCATTAGATGCACCATTATCTATGGGTGAGTGGTTGCTTACTATTCTGGCAGGATTAGTTCCTTGCGTAGGAATTGTTCTCTATTTTATTTGGGCATTTGGTGCCAATACAAATATCAACCGGAAAAATTATAGCCGCGCGATGTTGATCGTGATGGCAGTTGTCATTGTACTTTATACATTATTCTTTGTTGTGTTCGGAATTGCAATGTCAAATGCACTTTATTATTAATTAGCGTCAGATCTCTCAGACATAGACGAATTTTTGAAATCTATGTCTGGGAGATTTTTTATATAGGGAACATCTATGGAATCCTGTACAGTAGAAAACACGTTTCGCATGAGAATACGATATTGCAGACTGATACAATTCACATGAAATCGAACATGTGGTTGCATCCGATCATTGGTTGTGATAGAATGAGTAGTACCGAAATGAATGGACAGAAAAGATCAGAGAGGAATCGTGATAGGATGAAAAAGAATGACTGGATCCTGGCAGGAACTGTTTTGATCGCTGCACTTTTCTTTCTGGTGGGGAATTGTTTCACGGAAAGAAGAGGAAAGGATGCAGAAAAATATTTGAGAATAAAAGTAGACGGAGAAGTTTTTCGGGAAGTCAGTCTGGAGGAAGATGCGGAGATTACAATTGGAGAACATAACCGGGTAAAAATTCAGGATGGGCAAGTGGAGATGATCTGGGCAGATTGTCCGGATCAGATTTGTGCTGCACATCCGAAGATTTCAAAGAATCGTGAGAGTATTATCTGTCTTCCGAACAAGGTGATTTTGGAGATTGTAGACAGAGCGGATGAAGGAAGTAAGGAAAATGATGCAGTTGCAGGATAGAAATCAGAAGCATCGGAAGGACTGGGGCAGACAATCAGCTTATTTTGGGATGTTTCTGGCGTTGTCATTGATTTTTAGTTATGTGGAAACTTTGATTCCGATTTCTTTCGGAATCCCGGGCATCAAGCTTGGACTGGCGAATATTGTCACAGTGACAGCGCTTTACTATGCCGGGATGAAGGAGGCCTTTGTGTTGGCGATTCTTCGAAATATTTTGACAGGCTTTCTGTTTGGGAATCTGTTTGCTATTTTTTATAGTATTGCCGGAAGTTGTTTTAGTATTTTAATTATGCATCTTTTGAAGAAGAGAGGAAGCTTCAGTGTGATAGGTGTCAGTATTGCCGGTGGAGTGTTTCATAATATCGGACAGCTTCTTGTTGCAATGCTGGTGGTGGAAAGTTTGAGTATTTCCTATTATATGCCGGTGCTGTTGACAGCCGGAATACTCACCGGAGCAGTGATCGGGCTACTCGTACAGAGATTACAGCGATATTTACAGAAAGGACAGACGAGATGATTTCATATATTAAAGGAGAACTGGCTGCGGTCGGTGAAGAACAGGTCGTAGTAGAAGTGCAGGGGATTGGATATGGGATCTTCATGCCGGGGCAGGCAATGACGATGTTGCCTCCGATAGGGAGTGAAGTAAAGATCCATACTTATCTGAACGTGCGTGAGGATGCCATGCAGTTGTTTGGGTTTCTGACAAAAGATGATTTAAAAGTTTTTCGGCTTTTGATCGGAGTGAATGGAATTGGGCCGAAAGGAGGCTTGAATATTTTATCGAAGATGACACCGGATGACTTGCGGTTTGCGGTGCTGGCAGGGGATGTTAAAGCAATCTCAGCGGCTCCGGGAATCGGAAAGAAGACGGCTGAGAAGCTGATCATCGAACTAAAAGACAAGCTGAACATTGATGATGTATTGACAAAAGAAGAGGAAGCGATGTCGGTCCCATCAGGAGGAGCGGATATGCAGTCGGAAGCGGTGCAGGCGCTTGTGGCACTTGGCTATGGCAGTGCAGAAAGCCTGAAGGCGGTCAAGAAAGTTCCGATGACAGAGACGATGACTGTAGAAGAACTATTGAAACAATCGTTAAAATTTATGGTATTTTAAAGGACAAGGACAGATATGGCAAAGAGAATTATTACAACAGAGAATCTGGAAGAAGATGTAAAGATTGAAAGTCATTTAAGACCGACTCTCCTAAAAGATTATATTGGGCAGGAGAAGGCGAAAGAGACGCTGAAGATTTATATTGAGGCTGCAAAGGCAAGAGGAGAATCTCTGGATCATGTGTTGTTCTATGGTCCTCCGGGACTTGGGAAGACGACTCTTGCCGGAATCATTGCAAATGAGATGGAAGTCAATGTAAAGATCACGTCTGGTCCGGCGATTGAAAAACCCGGGGAGATGGCAGCAATTTTAAATAATCTCCAAGAAGGAGATGTTTTGTTTGTGGATGAGATCCATCGTCTGAACAGACAGGTAGAGGAGGTACTCTACCCGGCGATGGAAGATTATGTGATCGACATTATGATCGGAAAAGGGGCGGGGGCACGTTCCATCCGCCTAGATCTTCCTCATTTTACATTGGTTGGAGCGACAACGCGGGCAGGGATGCTTACGGCGCCGCTGCGGGATCGTTTTGGAGTTGTACAAAGATTGGAATTTTACACAGAAGAAGAGCGCTGCGGACGATCATCATGCGCTCAGCAGATGTACTTGGCGTGGAGATTGATGCAAAAGGTGCATTAGAGCTTGCAAAGCGTTCCAGGGGCACCCCGCGTCTGGCGAATCGTCTGTTAAAGCGGGTGAGAGATTTCGCGCAGGTCAAGTACGATGGACGGATTACGGAAGAAGTGGCAAATTATGCGCTGGATCTTTTGGATGTGGATCGTTATGGGCTTGATCATGTGGATCGGAATCTTTTGCTTGCAATGATCGAGAAGTTTCAGGGAGGACCGGTTGGACTGGAAACACTTGCGGCATCGATCGGTGAGGATTCGGGTACTATCGAGGATGTCTGCGAGCCATACCTTTTAAAAAATGGATTCATCCAGAGAACACCACGAGGAAGGATTGTCACGGACAAGGCATATGCACATTTGGGAATTTCCTATAAAAATCAGTAAAAATAGTTGTTTTTCTGGAAATATGGTTTATAATGGAGAAGAAGATTGTAAAGCATAAGGAGGTTTTCCATGGCTTCGGGAAAGAATTATACAGAAGTTTTGATAGGTGGAAAAGTTTTCACACTCGGCGGATTTGAGAGTGAAGAATATCTTCAGAAAGTATCCACTTATTTGAATCATAAAATTGCAGAATGTACCAGCAGCGAGAACTATCGCAGACAAAGCGCAGAACTTAGAAGTATTCTTCTGTCGTTGAACATTGCGGACGATTACTTTAAGGCGAAGCAGCTGGGCAATACATTTGAAGAAGATATTGAAAAGAAGAACAAAGAGATGTACGATCTGAAGCATGAGCTGATCACGGAGCAGATCAAGCTTGAGAATCTACAGAAAGTGATGGAAGATCTGAAGGAAGAGAATAGAGCCTTGCAGATGAAGATTGTTAAACTGGAAACTGAAATGAACACAAGAAACAAATAGGCTGTCATCTGACAGCCTTTTTTAAAGGATAGAAAAATGAAAAAAATAGAAATATTGGCACCGGCAGGATCCTATGAAAGTTTGGAGGCAGCTGTTTTAGCAGGAGCAGATGCGGTCTATGTCGGAGGAAATAAATTTGGTGCGCGGGCATTCGCAAATAATTTTTCAGAGGAGCAGATGTTGGAGGCGATTGATTTTGTCCACCTGCACGACCGAAAGATTTATATGACTGTGAATACGCTTTTAAAAGAAAAAGAAATTGAAAATGAACTGTATCAGTATATTGAGCCGTATTACAGGCAGGGGCTGGATGCAGTAATCGTACAGGATTTGGGTGTGCTGTCATTTCTGCGGCAGCATTTCCCGGATTTGCCTATTCATGCAAGCACGCAGATGACTGTGACAAATGTGCTTGGAGCAAAATTTCTCGAGGAGCAGGGGGTGGAGCGGGTTGTCACTTCCAGGGAACTCCAGCTTGAGGAAGTGAGGGAGATTACGGAACAGACAAATCTGGAAGTGGAAAGTTTCGTACATGGAGCACTCTGCTATTGCTATTCAGGGCAGTGTCTGTACAGCAGTATGATCGGAGGAAGGAGCGGGAACAGGGGGCAGTGTGCCCAGCCTTGCCGTCTGCCTTATAAGGTTGGCAAAAGTGGGAAAGAGTCTTATGTTCTGAGCCTTAAAGATATCTGTACGCTTGATTACATTCCGGAGTTGTGTGAGGCGGGAATTTATTCTTTTAAAATTGAAGGAAGAATGAAAAAACCAGAATATGTGGCGGCTGTTACTGCGATGTACCGCAAATATGCGGATCTTTATCTGACACAGGGAAAGAAAAGGTTTGCTGTATCCCGCAAGGATAAAGAGATGCTGATGGATATTTATAACCGCGGAGGGTTTCACGGGGGATATTATCACACGAGAAATGGAAGAGAAATGATCTCGCTGTCCAGACCGAATCATGCAGGTGTGGAAGCTGTGAAAGTGTTAAAACAGCAAGGAAAACAAGTGACTGCCAAAGCACTTCGTCCATTGGAAAAAGGAGATGTTCTGGAGATGCCAGACAAAAAAGAGACGTATACAGTTGGACAGGCGGTGGCAGAAGGACAGAAAATTTCCTTTGTGACACATAAGCATCAGAGAATCAGTGACGGGATGTCATTGTATCGTACGCGGAATGAAAAATTGCTCTCACAGATAAAAAACGACATTTTTAGAGAAAAAGTGCAGGAAAAAATTAAGGGGAATTTAATTCTTTCTCCGGGAAAATCTGCTATACTACAATTACAGTGGAAACAGATTGCTGTGGAAGTCGAAGGAGCTGTGGCAGAAATCCCGCAGAATTCTCCGTTGGATGTTTCGCGGATTGAAAAGCAGATGAAAAAGACAGGAAATACGCCATTTCAATTTGAAGAGATTCAGGTTTGTGTGAAAGAAGAGGTCTTTCTTCCAATGCAGCAGTTAAATGAGCTGCGAAGAAAAGGGCTGGAGGCTTTGGAAGCAAAGATTGTGTCACAGTATAGAAGAAGCGGTTCAGAAGAAGTGGAGAAAGAAAAAAGGGGAAGAGAAGCAAAGATACTGGATACTGGAAGAAGTCTGCATTTGCAACCAGAAGCAGCAACAGCAGAGATGTATGCATATGCGGAACAGGGATGTCAGCTGGAGCCGATTGCCGAGGCTTCCTGGATTTCCAGGGTATATATTGACTGTAACATGTTTCCGGGAATCTTACAATCTGCCAAGATGAATGAGGCTATTAGTTTTTTGCACGAAAAAGGGAAAACAGTATTTCTTGCAATGCCTCATATTTTCAGAGATAGGACAAGAAAGCGCTATGAGAAAAATTATGGGAAGCTTGAGGAGCAGTTTGACGGTGTGCTCGTTCGAAATATGGAATCCGTTCAGTTTTTACGAGAGCATTCTTATGAAAAGACAATTGTGGCGGATCATCATATCTATCAGTTTAATCACTATGCAAAGGAATTTTGGGAAAAATATGTGTCAGAACTTTCGGCACCGTTGGAATTAAATTGCCATGAACTCTCGGAGCTGGGATGCGAAGGGATGGAACTGTTGATTTATGGATATCTGCCGATGATGGTGTCTGCCCAGTGCGTGCAGAAGACAACGGCGGGCTGTGTACATCAGACGGGATTTCTTACTATGAAAGACCGCTGTCAGAAGTCATTCCAGGTAAAAAACTGTTGCGAAGAGTGTTACAATATCATTTATAACACTGCGCCGGTTGTATTGATTGACCAAAAGAGGGAGATTGAAAGGCTGTCCCCGGCAGCACTTAGACTTGCATTTACTTTGGAAGATGAGCAAAGGACAAGGCAGATGCTTGCACTTTATCAGGAAGTATTTCTGAACAAAGCAGAAATTGGAGAACTTCCGTTTGAATTTACAAGAGGACATTTTAAAAGGGGTATAAAGTAGGTGAAACATTGGTAAATATTATAGTTGAATTTTCAAAATATCTGTTGATTGTTCTGATGACAGTATATACGTATTCTTGTTTTTCTGTATTTCGTTATGAATACGAGGAGGACAGGCAGCAGATTCTATTAAGACAGAATAAGCTGATGTTTTCCATTCAGTTGATTGCATATGGGGTCATGTATCTGAAGACCGGAAAGACAGAGATTATATTTTTCTATTTGGCGCAGGTGATTTTGTTTCTTGCGGTGATCGCGCTGTATACGATTCTTTATCCGAACGTATCAAGAGTCGTAATCAACAACATGTGTATGCTTTTATCAATCGGTTTTATTATGATTTTGCGCTTGAATACAGAGAAGGCAATCAAACAGTTTATTTTTGTTGGAATCTCGATGATAATAAGTCTGATCGTTCCGGTTGTCATACGAAAGATGAAGTCGTTGGCGGAATGGACTTATATTTATGCAGGTGTAGGTCTTGCGGCACTTGCACTTGTTGCAGTATTTGCGGTGACATCCGGCGGGGCAAAACTTGGGTTTTCTGTTGCAGGGATCAGTATCCAGCCGTCGGAGTTTGTAAAGATCTCGTTTGTATTTTTTGTGGCGGCGAGTCTTCGGAAATCGACAGACTTTAAAAATGTAGTGATCACGACGGCAATTGCCGCGGCACACGTGCTGATTCTTGTGGCATCGACAGATCTGGGAGCTGCTCTGATTTTGTTTGTTGTGTACCTGATCATGCTTTATGTGGCGACAAAGCAACCGCTTTATCTGGCTGGAGGAATGCTGGCGGGAAGTGGTGCGGCAGTGATCGCTTATCATTTGTTCCGGCATATCAAGGTTCGTGTATCTGTCTGGAAAGATCCGTTTGCAACTTATGAAACCGGAGGATTCCAGGTGGCGCAGTCGCTGTTTGCAATCGGGACCGGAGGGTGGTTAGGCATGGGACTTTGTCAGGGATCTCCGGAGAGTATACCGGTAGCAGCAGAAGATTTTATTTTTTCTGCAATCGTGGAAGAACTGGGATTGATTTTTGGACTATGCTTGATCCTTGTTTGTGTAAGTTGCTATATTATGTTTTTGAATATTGCCATGCAGCTGCGCAACCGATTCTATAAGCTTGTAGCATTAGGGCTTGGTACCTGCTATATCTTTCAGGTATTTCTAACGATCGGCGGTGTGACAAAATTTATCCCATCTACCGGGGTGACACTTCCGCTTGTCAGTTACGGAGGAAGCTCTATCTTAAGTACACTGATCATGTTTGCGATTATTCAGGGACTGTATATTTTAAGAGAAGATGAGGAAGAGATCATTGAGAGAAAGAAAGCAAGACAATTACGAGATGAGAGAAGACGGGAAGCGTTCCAAAAGGAAACGAGAAAAAGAAAGACAAAAAAAGAAGAAGGCTACAAACAAAGAATTCGCTAGAGTGACCTACTTGTTTGTCACATTGTTTCTTGTTCTGATGGGATATATTGTATATTTTAATGTGGTGAAGAGTGAAAAAATTATTAATAGTCCGTATAATACAAGACAGGATACATTTTCTGACCGTGTTGTGAGAGGTTCGATCCTTGACCGAAATGGAGAGGTACTGGCAAAAACGGAAGTGGCAGAAGATGGAAGTGAGATGCGTACCTATCCGTATGGCGAAGTATTTGCCCATGTAGTCGGTTATGATGTCAACGGAAAGAGCGGACTGGAATCTGCAGAAAATTTTGATCTTCTGACTTCCAATGCTTTTTTTGTAGAGCGGATTATCAAAGAATTTCAGGCGAAAAAAAATACCGGGGACAGTGTTGTTACAACACTGGATGCAAAACTGCAGACAACAGCATACAATGCATTGGGAGATGAAAAAGGTGCGGTTGTTGTCATGGAGGCGGATACCGGGAAAATATTGGCGATGGTTTCCAAGCCGTCCTTTGATCCAAACAGTGTTGAAGACAACTGGGAATATTTAAACGCGGACAATGAGCAGAGTCCTCTTTTAAACCGTGCCATGCAGGGAGCTTATGCTCCGGGTTCAATCTTCAAGATAGTAACAGCGCTGGAATATATCCGGGAGCAGCCGGCCTATGGTGCATATACATATGATTGCTATGGGGAAATTACTTATGATGGTACTACGATCCCGTGCTTTAATCATATCGCACATGGATTTCAGGATTTGAATACTTCTTTTGCCAATTCATGTAACTCCTCATTTGCAAATATTGGATTGAGTCTTGACAGAAAATCCTATGCAAAGACATGTAAACAGCTGCTCTTTAATTCTAAGTTGCCATCGGTGTTGGATTACCGGAAGAGTGATTTTTCTTTAGAGGAAACATCGACAAGCGCGGAAGTGATGATGACTGCGATGGGACAGGGAGATACACAGGTCAGTCCATATCATATGGCACTGATCACATCGGCGGTGGCAAATGGTGGAAAACTGATGAAGCCTTATCTTGTGAGTGAAGTGACGAATTATACCGGAACACCGGTGAAAAAGAACAAACCTTCCGTTTATAAGGAATTGATGACAGCGGAAGAGGCATCCATTCTGACACAGTATATGACATCGGTTGTGACACAGGGAACCGGAATGGAGCTTTCTGGAGAAAGTTACAGTGTTGCCGGGAAGACAGGGACTGCAGAATATGGTTCCGACGGTCAGAGTCATTCCTGGTTTGTCGGGTTTACAAATGTGGAGGATCCGGAACTTGTCGTCAGTGTGATCGTAGAAGGAAATGAGATGCAAACCGGTGGAAGGGCGATTCCGGTTGCAAAAGCTATTATGAATGCGTATTATTATGAATAAGGGCAGTGCATTTTGGAAAAAAGATGAAAAGAGATAAAGAAGGCGGACAGATGAATATTTATAGGAATCTCTATGTCGGGGAATCTATCAAAGGAAAAGAAAAATCAATTTTACGGAAAATAAAGTATAGAAGGCCACAACTTCAAGCATATGTGATTGTGCTTTCCCAAAAAGAAGGAGAACAGCTGGAAATTTATCATGCAGCAATGCTTCTTCAACCGCTCTATTTTGAGAAGGATTCATGGATCGTTGGAATTGCGGCAAGTGAATGGGAAGCATATGAGCTTGTGAGAAAAATCGCAGAGGAAGTGCATGAGGCCACAAAGACACTTGAGATGAAAAAATATATTCAGGAAAGGATCTGACAGGTAAAGTTATGCTGCATATTTTGTTGCTGATTTTAAAATGGATAGGGATTGTACTGGCGGTTTTTTTGCTCTTAGTATTGTTACTCATTAATTTGGGACTATTTGTTCCCGTTCGGTACCGTGCAGATGCATCCTGTCAAAATGATATAGAGACACTGGAAGCAGAGTTTGAACTTTCTTGGATGTGGAAATTATTTTTTTTGACTGCCTGCTGGAAAAAAGGGAAAGCAGATATGAAAATCAGAATCGGTTGGAAATATCTGTTCTCGGAAGAAAAAGAAGGAAAGTCGGAAGAAAAAATCGAAGTTCCAGAAGAAAAAGAAGAAAATGATCTTCAGAAAGAAAAAGAGGAACAGAAATTTTTAAAGGAGCAGAAAGAGAGTCTGCCATCGGAGAAAACAAATCGTTCTCTGCCTGAAAATAACGTGCAAGAGCAGGCGGAGAAAAGAGAGTGTCATCAGGAGAAAACGGAATCTGGGATAGACAAAGAAGAGGAAGAAAAGGAAAGTTTCACAGCTGATCGGCGAAAAGCAGGCGGCAGAAAGAAAAAGCCTCTTTGGGACCGTATGAAAGAGAAAATTTCTGAGTGGATAGAAAGCTGCAAAAGTTTTTGGAGAAAGATTCTTGCAATAGGAAGAAATCTTCGAGGAAAAAAGGAGCAAATCGAAAGCTTTCTCACAGATGCTTCTCATCGCAGGGCATTTTGCAGTCTGAAGCGGGAAGTGCGAAGGTTTCTTGGACATGTCTCTCCGAAAGATGTTAAGATTGTAGGAAAAATTGGTCTGGAAGATCCGTATATGACCGGACAGGCGCTGGCAGTGCTTGGTATGCTGTTCCCGTTTTTGGGGGAGAATACAGTTATTGTACCGGATTTTGAGAATAAAGTATTAGAGGGTTCTGTCCATATAGAGGGCAAAATCCATAATTTCCGGATGCTAGCCATTCTGTGGAGATTGATCAAAGACCGAGATGTAAGAAAAATCATCATAGATATCAAAAAATTAAAATGGTAGGAGGAAAATGTGATGGCAGAGAACAAATTTAATGGAACAGTAGAAGCTCTTTTTCATGGAATGGACAGTGTCCTTTCTTCGAAGACAGTGGTAGGTGAGGCGATTCATATTGGAGACACGATCATCCTGCCTCTGGTGGAGGTTTCCTTTGGTGTTGGAGCAGGAGCTTTTGCAGGTGAACAGAAAGACAGAGCGGGAGGAGGTCTTGGTGGAAAGATGTCACCGAGTGCAGTTCTTGTTATTCAGAATGGTACAACAAGACTTGTGAACATTAAAAATCAGGATACTATCACAAAAATTCTTGATATGGTTCCAGAGGTTATTGACCGCTTTAGCTCCAAGGGCGAGAAGACAGTGACAGAAAAAGAAGTAAATGAAATGCTGAGTGAAGCGGAAGCAGATAAGAACGGACAGGCATAAGAACAGAAAGCCTGCATAAACTGGAAGTAAAGAAAGTGTTTGAAACGGGGGACATAGATGAAACGTGTTGCAGGATTTGCGCTGTTTTTTGTGGCGATCGGGATGTTGATTACAATGTTCCTTGAAAATACTTTCTGGACAGTGATGCTGATACTGATCTGTATTCTGGCAGGATATTTGCTGTTTAGCTGTTGATAGGAAAACAGGGAGAAGTTCTCTCTGTTTTTTTCTTTTCGTGAAATTGGCTTTCGAACGGAAAAAGAGCCTGTATCTTATCATTTATCAAAACGATAAGATACAGGCTCTTTTTTAAGGCTGATTAAGCACGTTCAACTTTGCCAGATTTTAAGCAAGAAGTACAAACATACATTTTTTTAGAACCGCCTTCTGTTTTAACTCTTACTGATTTTACATTTGATTTCCACATTTTTGGTGTTTTTCTATTAGAGTGACTTACGTTATTTCCGAAGTGAGCACCCTTTTCACAAATAGCACATTTAGCCATAATTGCACCTCCTAACGATCTTAATAGTCTTCTTTAGACTCATAACACTGTTTATTCTATCAGAAAGTGTTGGATTTTGCAAGCATAAAATTCAAAAAGGAAAAACTTTAGTAGGAATTCTTGTAAAGTGAAGCAAAACAGAGTATAATACATATGTTAAATGCATGCGAAGCGAAAAAATCCAGAAGAATTGGAGGGAATAGATATGAAAGGTTGTATGAGTACAGAACTTGGAATCATTACTATTGATTCGGAGGTAATTGCAAAATATGCAGGTTCGGTTGCTGTGGAGTGCTTCGGGATTGTCGGAATGGCAGCAGTCAGCATGAAGGACGGACTTGTAAAATTACTAAAGAAAGAAAGCCTGACACACGGGATTCAGGTATCCATCTCAGATGAGAACAAGATTACTTTAAACTTTCATGTGATCGTTGTATATGGGGTTAGTATTTCGGCGGTATCTGATAATCTGATCAGTAACGTCAAATATAAAGTAGAAGAATTTTCTGGTATGCCGGTGGAGAAGATCAATATCTTCGTAGAAGGCGTAAGAGTTATTGATTAGTTAAGGAGGAACTCATTGTGGCAATGAAGACAATGAATGCAGAGATGCTCAGAAAGATGTTTCTGGCAGGAGCTGCGAACATAGAAGCAAAGAAAGAATTTATCAACGAACTGAATGTATTTCCAGTTCCAGATGGAGATACGGGTACCAATATGTCTCTGACTATCATGTCAGCAGCCAAAGAAGTATCTGCGTTGGAGAAAGTGGAGATGGAGACACTTGCAAAGGCAATTTCATCTGGTTCCCTCAGAGGTGCAAGAGGAAATTCCGGTGTTATTCTCTCTCAGCTGTTCCGTGGTTTCACAAAGGGGATCAAGGAGTATGATGAAGTAGATGTAGTTGTACTTGCCAATGCATGTGAAAAAGCGAAGGAGACCGCTTACAAGGCTGTCATGAAACCAAAGGAAGGTACGATTCTTACTGTTGCAAGAGGGATTGCAGAGAAAGCGATGGAACTGGTCGGAGAGACAGATGACTTGGAAGAGTTTATCCCGCAAGTGATCGCCCATGCCGAATATGTACTTTCTCAGACACCGGATATGCTCCCGGTCTTAAAAGAAGCGGGTGTTGTGGATTCCGGCGGACAAGGACTTTTAGAAGTTTTAAAGGGTGCTTATGATGCATTTCTTGGCAAAGAGGTAGATTATAGCGCGATTTCCGCAGGAAGCGGTGCTACGGTGACAAGAGTCAGCCAGGATACAGCTGCACATATTAAGTTTGGTTATTGCACAGAATTTATCATCATGACAGAAAAGCATTTTACAGAGGCAGATGAGATGGAATTTAAAGCTTATCTGGAATCAATCGGAGATTCTATTGTATGTGTTGCAGATGATGAGATTGTGAAAATCCATGTGCACACAAATGATCCGGGTCTTGCAATTCAGAAAGCACTCACTTATGGACAATTGTCTCGTATGAAGATTGACAATATGCGTGAGGAACATCAAGAGAAGCTGATTCGTGATGCAGAGAAACTCGCAGCACAGCAGGCTGCTGAGAAGAAAGAAGTTCCTATGAAAGATATGGGATTTATCGCAGTTTCTATCGGAGAAGGAATGAACGAAATTTTCCGTGAACTTGGAGCAGACTACATTATTGAAGGCGGTCAGACAATGAACCCAAGTACAGAGGACATGCTCACAGCTATCGATGCGGTTCATGCAAAACATATCTTTATTCTTCCGAATAATAAGAATATCATTCTTGCCGCTAATCAGGCAAAAGAGCTGACAGAAGATAAAGATATTATTGTAATTCCGACAAAGACCGTTCCTCAGGGCATTACAGCAATTATCAATTTTTCCCCGGAAAATGATGCTGACTGGAATGAAGAAACTATGTTGGAAGAAATAAAAAATGTAAAATCAGGCCAGGTAACCTATGCGGTCAGAGATACAAAGATTGATGACAAGGAAATTCATCAAGGAGATATCATGGGAATCGGTGACAGTGGAATTCTTGCTGTCGGAACTTCTGTGGAGGAGACAACAAAGGAGATGCTCGCACATCTTGTGACAGAAGACTCAGAATTAATCAGCCTGTACTATGGGGAAGAGGTATCCGAGGAAGAGGCGGACAGATTCACAGAAGAACTGGAAGAGATTTATCCGGACGTGGATGTAGATACACATTTTGGAGGTCAGCCGATTTACTATTATGTAGTATCTGTTGAGTAGGAGAGAAGCAGAGCAATTCTGCTATTAGAAAATCATATATGGGAAAGCTGCCGTGGGATAAGATCGGGCTGCACAAGGGAAAATCAGAAATGGTGGGATAGTGCAACAATCGATTTGTCTTACGGCTTTTTTCTATCGAGGTATTTTAAGAAAGTGGTCGGTGAAAAATCTACTAAAAAAGGAGAAAAAAGAAATTCATGAATGAGCAGTCGGGAGTCGGAGAATTAAAAGGAATTGGAGAGAAAACAGAAAAGCTGTTTCAGAAACTAGGGGTTTTTACCGTGGGAGATCTGATTCGGTATTTTCCGCGAGGGTATGATGTCTATGATCCACCTGTTAGTATCGGGGAGATTCAGGAACAGAAAGTGCAGGCGGTCAGAGGCATGATTTATGGGACGCTTCAGGTGAGCAGTCGGGGGGCTCAGGTGACAAGCGGATATCTAAAAGACATGACGGGAACAATAAAAGTTGTCTGGTACCGGATGCCTTTTCTGAGAAATACACTGCAAAATGGTCAGATTGTGATTTTGCGCGGAAGGGTTGTGACAAAAAAGGGAGTTAGAGTTATGGAACATCCGGAGATTTTTTCTCCGGCGGATAGCTATGAAAAAAAATTAGATACGCTTCAGCCAATTTACCCCCTGACGGCAGGACTGACAAATAATGCGGTGATGAAAGCGGTGCGACAGGCTCTTGATTATCTAGAACTGCAAAAAGAGATCCTTCCGGCAACCGTGCGCATGAAATACCATCTGGCAGAGTATAACTTTTCAGTGAGAGGAATACATTTTCCAAAAGAAAAGCAGGAATTTTATCAGGCGAGAGAGAGATTGGTCTTTGAGGAGTTCCTTGTATTTATTCTTTCGCTGCGGCAAATGAAAGAAAAGAAAGAGCGAAGTCGAAATCAGTTTCCGGTTCATCCGTCAGAAGAGATAGAAGTGTTTTTGAAAAAGCTTCCTTATGAATTGACGAATGCCCAGAAAAAAGTATGGGAACAGCTTCAAAAAGATATGGCAGGCACACATACGATGGCGCGTCTGATTCAGGGGGATGTCGGATCAGGTAAGACGATCATAGCAGTCTTAAGTTTGATGAGTGTGGCGTTCTGTGGCTGGCAGGGAGCGATGATGGCTCCGACAGAGGTGCTTGCAAGACAGCATTTTGATTCTATCACAGAGATGTTTGAACAATATGAGATTCCGTTAAAAGTAGAATTGCTGACAGGTTCGATGACAGCAAAAGAAAAACGGCTTGCATACGGGCGTATCGAATCGGGGCAGGCACAGATCATTGTCGGAACACATGCGCTGATCCAGGAGAAAGTAACCTATGCGAATCTGGCACTTGTTGTGACTGACGAACAGCATCGATTTGGGGTAAAACAGAGAGAACAGTTTGCGGGAAAAGGAGAACTGCCTCATATTCTTGTTATGAGCGCGACACCGATTCCGCGTACATTGGCGATCATTTTGTACGGGGATCTGGATGTGTCGGTGATCGATGAACTTCCGGCGAACAGGCTCCCGATTAAAAACTGTGTCGTTGATACCAGTTATCGAAAGACGGCATACCAGTTTATCAGACGCCAGGTAGCGGAGGGAAGGCAGTGTTATGTAATCTGTCCGATGGTGGAAGAGAGTGAACATCTGGAGGCGGAAAATGTTATCGATTATGCGGAAAAGCTACAGGGAGAATTGGGGGAGGACATTATTGTAGATTTTCTGCACGGGAAAATGAAACAGTCGCAAAAGGATGAGATTATGGAGCGGTTTGGAAAGAATGAATCGCAGGTGCTTGTGTCAACAACTGTGATCGAGGTCGGGATCAATGTTCCTAATGCTACGGTCATGATGATCGAAAACGCAGAACGGTTTGGACTTGCACAGCTTCACCAGCTGCGCGGACGTGTCGGCAGAGGGAACTATCAGTCCTACTGCATCTTTATGAGTGGTTCGAAAGGGAAAGAGACAAAAGAACGTCTGGAAATTTTGAATCGTTCTAACGATGGATTTTATATTGCGAATGAAGATTTAAAGCTCCGCGGTCCGGGAGATCTCTTCGGGATCAGGCAGAGTGGTCTGATGGATTTCCGGCTTGGAGACGTCTTTCAAGATGCGAAGATTCTCCAGAGAGCAAATGAGGCGGCAGACTGGATTTTGAAAAATGGGAAAGGGCTTGAAGAAGAGGCGTGCAGAAATCTAAAAGAACATATCCAGTATTCTGTGCAGAAAAGTGCGATCGAGAATACACTGTAAAAGGATAAAATACAAGCTTAGAAGAAACGTAAAATTGTCGTATTGCGAAAAAGAAAAAATTTCCAGTGTAAGAACAGAAAAACTCCATATACTATCCATGTAACAAAAAACAATTGTTACAAAAACAAAAAGATAGTTATTTAAAGGAGGAAAAAATCATGGCAAGTCGTTCATCAAACAGAACAGCAGTACCAGAAGCAAAAGAAGCATTAGACAAATTCAAATACGAGGTAGCAAACGAGCTTGGAGTACCTTTAACAGAAGGATATAACGGAGACCTCACATCCAGACAGAACGGATCTGTTGGTGGATATATGGTAAAGAAAATGATTGAACAGCAGGAGAAACAGATGGCTGGTAAATAAGCCGGAATGTTGATCAAAAAGTAGAAGAATGAGAAAAGCGTATGGGAAAATCCTATGCGCTTTTTCTCATTCTTTGATTGCATATTTTATAAAAAAATGGTAAAATAACGGAAAAGCAAGAGCATGTGAAGGGGGCTTTGAAATGAAGTTAGTATATGCGATCGTA
>Oklahoma_p2__coassemble_1310_pt1 | contig 15592 bp, 17 predicted proteins | sample Oklahoma_p2__metabat2_high_PE_041 | metagenome-assembled genome bin Oklahoma_p2
CAAAATTTCAAACTCTTTTAAGATTTTATATATACTTTTATTAGTATTTATCTAAGTCACTAGCCCCCATTTCAAATGGGGGTTTGATTTTTGCCCCTCCAGGGCATTTTACTGGTTCCGCCAGAGACGGGATTTCGCAATACCATTATTACTGGTTACCCTCCCTTGTAGGGCTCGCTACTTCCTTCCATCCTCTAACTTGTCATTTTCTTCCTGTTCCTGAATATAATTACGAATTGTTTCTTCATTTACATTTCCTACTGTTGATACATAATATCCTCTTGCCCAGAAATGCCTGTCTCCGTACTTTGTTCTATATTCCGGATGCCTGTCGAATAGCATTAATGTACTCTTACCTTTCAGATAAGACATGAACTCTGACACACACTTTTTCGGCGGTATTCCCACATACATATGCACATGATCTCTACATATCTTTCCATCGATTAATTGTACTTGCTTCATTTCACACAGTTTTTTGATAATTTCTACTAAATCTCTCTTTGTCTCACCATACATTATTTTTCTCCGATATTTTGGAATAAAAACTATATGGTACGTGCAATTCCATCTCGTATGTTGTATACTTTGATTATCCATTTGGATACCTCCTATGCTTTTGATATGGCCTGCGAAACCAATATCATTATAGCATAGGAGTTTTTTTATACTCTAGGTAACGCTACGGCTTTGCCTCGGCCCCCATTTCAAATGGGGGATATATATATTATTCATTATCCTATTTTCATATCCATCGAAATAAAAAACCATTATATTTTCTTTTGAAAATATGCAGACATTCTTCCTTCTTCCTCAAATACTTCTTTCCTCTCAAATCCATTTTTCTCCAGTACCCGGATAGAGGCTACATTATTTAAAAATGTAAATGCTCCAACAGTCTCTAGCTGGAACTTTTCGGAGATTTCCTGCAAAAAGATTGTAACAGCCTCCGTTGCAATTCCTTTTCTCCAAAATGCTTCCTCAAAAACACAATAGCTTATCATCGCATCCGGTTCTTCTTCCAGATGAATTCCATAGCACCATATATCGCCAACATAAGTTTGATCTAACCAAATTGTTCTGCCATAGCTTGCAGCCCCAGGAAGTAACGTCTGCTGATAATCTTCTAGCGCTTCCTCCACCGTTTTCGCCTTCTGTGGCAATACTGTTTTGATTTCAACCGTGTTCGCCTTTTCAAAATAAATCCGAACTGTTTCTTCTGTCCTTTCTTTCAGACAAATCCCCATTATTTCCTCCTTTACTTCTGCCGCAGTTTTTCCATCATCTTAGTATAATTTTTCCGTTCGTGCGGAAACATGCACTGGCTACAGTCTTTCACACCTTTTTCTGTGTATCTGAAATTCCCACCACACTCTGCTCCTTTTAAGTACAGCGGACAGAAACAAAACAGACAGTTAAAATTGTCCGGATCGTCTGTCTTATGACATGGGAAATACTCACATTGCTTATGGGAAAAAAATTTATAAAATTCTGACATAGTTTCTCTTTCATTACTCCCTTTGTTTCGTTCACTTAATTTGTTTGTTCTGAAATCTTTTGTAATCCATTTACTTGTCTGTTTCTTCTTGTTTTCTATAAAACATATCATACCACACTTTATTATATATTACAGCATTTATTACTCAACTAAATATAGACTGTTATAATATACATTGCAAATATTAGCAAAAAAACAAGAAGTACATGTAGGAAAACTTCACAAGATCGTTTGAAAAATGATGTCTTGCAATAGTGTACCTTATAATCAGTTCCCCAAAGTGCAAATAGGAAAATAGCACTTAAAAAATAATGTTCTGCAAAATATTTCAAATTTGAAAAACCGAAATAAGCATACAAACCTATTGTTATCCAAGATACCATACGAATTGTGTAAATAAAATAACGCTTATTTTGTAATATCACTCTTTTGCTATTTACATTTTTCATAAAATATCAACTCATTTTTTCTAATTAATCCTTCACTTTAAACGAATTTCACCGGAACCTATCAGTACCTTGCGGCGGTACTTTTCACACCGGACCAAATCATACTTTCAATAGTAAATAATATTCCTTTTCAAATGTTTCGTTATCTTCTCTCTTCACTCCACTCTAATATAATTCCTGTGTTCGCGTCAATCTCAAATTCGTATTCTCTCTGATCGTAGATGATATCCCCTTCGTATTTATACTGTCCATCATCATTGTCAAGTTCCATCCGGATATCAGACTCTGTCGCCCCCGGAACTCTTTCTAATGCCGTCTGCATTGCCTGTTCCTGGCTGACCGCCACATTTGCTCCTGCGCTTTGTGACTGATTATTTTGCGTATTATTCTGCTGTCCATTTTGTGCTTCCTGTGCAGATTCGTTCCCCTGCGTATCCTTATTTTGTGCTGCCGTATTGGAAGCGACACTTTCTGTATCAGCAGTTAAGATTGTCCCGTCTTCCGCTGCGATTTCATAATCGTATTCTGTTCCATTTGCATCGAATTGAATTTCATAGATCATTCTTCCGTCATCTCTATCCTTCGATGTTTTTAGTCTTGTCGCTTCCTCCTTCGTCACACCCGCATCTTGAAGTGCCGCTTCCAGTGCTGCATCTTTTCCAATGTCCTTTCCACCTGTGAACCCACATCCCGTGGTTGCTCCTAATACACTGATTGCTACGATTCCTGCTGCCATATATTTTTTCATCATATCTGTTTTCTCCTTTTCTTCTTTGTTTTTTCTTTCTTATTTCTTACTTTGTATCTGAATCATACAGTAGAAACATTAAAAGAACATTAGAAAATACTTAAAAAGGAATATAAAATGTAAATCTGCTTCCTTCCCCTTCTCTGCTCTCAACAGACACTCTGCCACCGTGCGCTTCGGCAATCCATTTTACCATAGAAAGTCCAAGCCCAAAATGGCTTCCATCTGTGCGCGAAGTGTCTGCACGGTAAAAGCGTTCCCAGATATGTTCCATGTCATGCACAGAAATCCCAATTCCATTATCTTCCACGATTCCGACTACATTTTCTTCCTTTACCTGCAAAGAAATTTTTACAATCCCGCCTTCTCTTCCATAAAAAACAGCATTGGATACGAGATTGACAACCATCCGGATATAGAAACTTTCATCCACTTGTGCATAAATATCCGGAGTAATATCAGTTCTGACCGTAATTTCTTTTTCCTCTGCGATCATCTGCTGTTCTTCCGCAATGATCTGTGTCAGTTCACTGAGATTTACCCTCTCTTTATTCAACTTCTGCCTTCCTTCATCTGCCCGGGATAACAAAAGCAGGCTGGAAATCAGCCCCGCCATCTCTCTCGCCTTTTTTGCAATCAGCCCGATCTGCTCTCTCTGTCTGTCCGTCAATGTTTCCTCGGAAAGACATGCATCACACTGTGCCAGCATTACACTCACCGGAGTGCGCAGTTCATGAGAAACATCGGAAGTAAACCGCTTTTCTCTTTGAAATACCATTTCCAGCTGTTCCAGCATCCCGTCAAAGGTCTGTGCCAAATGGTAGATTTCATCTTTACTTTCTTTTTGCTCCTCTGTCAGCCCTACTCGTTTGGACAGGTCTGCATCCGATTGGATCTGCCGGACCGTGTCTGTCATTTTTTTTACCGGGAGCAATGCCCTTTTCGTAAACTGATAACCCAAAAATGCTGCTGCCAATGTGAAAAGCGGGAGCAGGATCACTGCAAACCGCATCGTAATCTGAAAGCTTTCTTCTGCATCATTGATGGACGCCATCCCCCTCACATAAACATTCTGCCCGTTTTCCAGCCGATACAACACATCATACAAATACCATTTCTGCTTATTCTCTTTGATCTCACGCATAGTTCCATCTTCAAGCGCATAGGCATTCTCGATTCCATACGGAACTTTTCCGTATAGAAAATACCCGCTTTCATCGTACAGAGACAGATAAATCCCCTTTTCTACAGAATAAAAATCATTGTCTACTTCCAGCCTGCCATCTTCTATTTCAATCTCCTCAACACTCTTTTGCACAGAGTTCTCCAGCTGATTTTTCACAGAAGCCAGCACTTTTCTGCCACTCATAGAGAATAAAATTCCAAGTGTGGTGCAGGTAAGCAAAAGCAGGAATGTTGTGTAGAACAATGTCAGTCTTGCTTTTAATGTCCATCGCTTCATACTTTCTCCTTCAGCACATATCCGGCGCCACGAACTGTATGGATCAATTTTTCCTTGAACGATTCGTCAATCTTTTTTCGCAGATAGCGAATGTATACATCAATCACATTAGAACCGCCCGCATAATCATAATTCCACAAGTGCTGCTCCAATTTTTCCCGCGACAATACAATTCCTTTGTTCTGAATCATATAGCGCAGCAAGGCAAACTCCTTTCCGGACAGCTGGATTTCCTTCCCATCCCGAAATACTTGATGCGTATCTACATGAACTTCCAAACCGCCTTCTCTATAACACGAATCCTCGGATTTCTCAGGCCGCCTCAAAAGTACCCGGATCCTTGCAAGTAATTCCTCAAATGCAAATGGCTTCACGAGATAATCATTGGCACCTGCATCCAATCCCCGCACCCGGTCCTCAACACTGTCTTTTGCCGTCAAAAGAAGCACCGGGACATGTTTATTTTTCTGGCGAATTTCCCGAAGTACCGATAACCCATCCTTTTTTGGCATCATAATATCAAGAATTACGACATCATACTCTGCCCCTGCAAGATAATCAAGAGCTGCCTCCCCATCCATACAGGAATCCACACTATAATGCTCTGCCATCAGCCGCTGCGCCAGAATCTTATTTAAATCTCTTTCATCCTCTGCAATCAAAATCCGCATCTCGTTTTCTTCCTTCTTTCTGCTTCTTTTGGTAAATTATAACACAGCTGCCTGTTTTCGTCATTTTCTTTTCCCTTATATTTTTTCTATACTCTCCACACACAAAAGAGGAAACAGACATCTTTGTCCATTTCCTCTCTGCTTTTTAAGCTGTTTCAATCAAAATTTCCTTCTGCCGCAATACCTCTTCTATCATATCCAACGTTTCTTCACTGTCTGCACTTACTTTATGATAATGATAGTTCGAGGTGATATTTTTCAGAGGACTTGATTTTCCACTTTTGATATCACCGATGAATTCCATAACCTTCCTTCTGGAATTAATATGTAATTCTGCTTCCATATGTCCATATACCCTATGATTGATCATTACATTTTCTACACAACCGCCCATATCTACAATCGAACAAAGCTCTTCTTCCAGCTGCTCATCCGTATGATTTACTTTAAACACACGGCTGACTGTTGCCGGTGTCTGCAAAATATATCCTCTGTTTGTAGAAAGAATATCATAACCTGCCGCCCGGATCAACGCAATATCCTGCACGATCACCTGACGGCTCACATTGTAGAGGGCTGCCAGCTTTTTCCCAGATACCGGCGCAGTACTCTCACGGATTTCGTGAATGATCTGTTCTCTTCTCTCTGTCCCTTGCAACCTGTTCCCTCCATCTCCTTCTTAATTCCACTTACGCATTTTCTAACGCGTGAAGATTTTTCAGGGAAATATCCAGAATTGGAGCAGAATGCGTCAATGCCCCACTGGAAATATAGTCAATTCCAAGAGAAGTCAGACGACCGATGTTTTCTTTTGTCACATTTCCGGAACATTCTGTCTCAGCACGTCCGTCGATGATGCTTATTGCCTTCTGCATCTCTTCTGTTGACATATTGTCAAGCATAATGATATCTGCCCCAGCTTCCACTGCTTCCCTCACCATATCAAGATTTTCTACTTCCACTTCTATCTTTCGAACAAACGGAGCGTATTCTTTCGCCATTTTCACTGCCGCAGTCACACTGCCCGCCGCCCCAATATGGTTATCTTTCAACAGCACTCCGTCAGACAAATTGTAGCGGTGATTATACGCTCCTCCGACACGGACTGCATATTTCTCAAAAATTCTCATATTCGGCGTTGTTTTTCTCGTATCAAGCAATTTTGTATCTGTACCTTCTAAAAGATCGGCAACCGAACGTGTATAAGATGCAATCCCACTCATCCTCTGAAGATAATTTAACGCAACACGCTCTCCAGAAAGAAGTACACGGATATCTCCTGTCACTTTTCCCATCAACTGTCCATTTGTCACTTTGTCCCCATCTTTGCAGAAAAATGTTACTTCCGTCTCTGCATCAAGCAATTTAAATACTCTTTCAAAAATTTCCAATCCTGCAATAATTCCATCCTGCTTGCAGATCAATTCTACTTCTCCTTTTACGGCTTCTTTCATCACCGCATTAGTTGTCACATCTTCACTTGAAATATCTTCTTTCAGCGCTTCCAGAATCAGGTGATCCACCTGAAGTGTCATTGTAATCTTATTCATGTTTTTTACCTCCCATATCTATTTCATATCACAACTGCTCTGATTGATTTTCTTATCTTTTGATTCTTTATCGATATCTTTTCTCAGATTCCCCGGAGATCTTTGTCGCTGCCCGCTTGGCAAATACAAGACTTTCCAGCAGCGAATTGCTCGCCAGTCTATTCGCCCCGTGCACACCGTTACAACTTGTCTCCCCTACTGCATAAAGATGTTCCATCGAAGTCTGGCTGTCCAGATCTACCCAGATACCTCCCATGAAGTAGTGCTGTGCAGGCACAACCGGAATACATTCTTTTGTCACATCGTATCCTTCCTCCAGACACCTCTGATAAATATTTGGAAAGTGACCGAGGATCGTTTCTTTTGGAATATGTTCCATCGAAAGCCATACGTAATCTGTTCCATCTTTTTCCATTTCTTCGTGGATCGCCTTTGTCACAACATCCCGCGGAAGCAATTCATTGACAAAACGCTCATGCTTCTTATTGTACAGCACTGCCCCTTCTCCTCTCACTGACTCCGAGATCAGAAAGCGTCTTCCTGGTTTTTTCGAATACAATGTCGTCGGATGGATCTGCACATAGTCCAGATGTTCCAACCGCACTTCGTGTTTCTTTGCGATTCGGATCGCATCTCCGGTCAAATGCGGAAAGTTTGTCGAATGCTGATAAGTCCCGCCGATTCCACCACTTGCAAGAATGGTATCTGCTGCATGGATATGCAATGTCCCTTGTTCATTTTCTGCAAGAATTCCAGTACATTTGCCATCTTCCTCAAGAATATCCGTCATTGTTGTATACTCAAAGATTGTCACATTTTTCCGCTCTTTTACACGTTCCAGCAACTTACTTGTAATTTCTTTTCCGGTAATATCCTTGTGAAATAAAATACGTGGACACGAATGTGCCCCTTCTCTCGTATACTTCAAACAACCGTCTTCCTGTTCAAAATCGACTCCAAATCCAATCAGATCGTCAATAATCTCTCTGGATTTTCGTATCATCAGATCTACGGATTCCTTTCGGTTCTCATAATGCCCTGCTTTCATCGTATCTTCGAAAAAGCTCTCGTAATCCTTTTCATCTCGGAGTACGCAGATTCCTCCCTGTGCAAGAAAAGAATCACTGCTCTCCAAATCCGATTTCGTGATCAGTACGACTTGTTTCTCCTCCGGCAGCCAAAGTGTGCTGAATAAACCTCCTACTCCAGTTCCCACTACAACTATGTCTGCACTTATCTCCATCTCTTTTTCCTCCAGTTCCTCTGTCTTTACTTTTTCCTACGTTCATTTTTTCTTATTTCGCGAGTTCTAACATCCGCTCCAGTGTCTTTCCTGATTCTTTACGCAGATCTTCTGTGATGTGAACTTCATTTTCGCCTGTCTGCAACACATGAAGAATTTTTTCCAGTGTGATCAGCTTCATATCCGGACAAACCGGTTCCGTCTCTGCAAAATAAAATTTCTTATCTGGATTCTGCTTCTCCAATTCATAGCGCACCCCATTTTCTGTACAGACAATAAACTCTTTGCAAGAGCTTTTGGCCGCATATGCAATAATTCCGGATGTACTTCCGATATAATCCGAAATCGCACACACAGCCTCCGGACATTCCGGATGTGTGAGAATCTCCGCCTGCGGATGTTGCTCTTTTACTTTCTTGATCTCCTCTAACTGCATATGCTCATGCACTGGGCAATATCCGTTATTAAATACAAATTCCTTCTCCGGCACCTGTTCTGCCACATATCTCGCCAGATTTTTATCCGGAATAAAGAAAATACGTTTATTTGGCAATGCCTTTACAATCTGCACTGCATTTGCGGAAGTTACGCAGACATCCGAATGTCTCTTTAACTCTGCAGTGGAATTGATATAACATACAACTGCCAGATCCTCATATTTTTCTCTCATCTTCTGAATGGTCTCTGCATCTGCCATATGTGCCATTGCACAATCCGCAGTCAGATCCGGCATCAGCACGGTCTTCTTTGGATTTAATATCTTCGCGCTTTCTCCCATGAAAGAAACGCCGCAAAATACGATTGTCTGTTCTTTTAACCCAACTGCAACTTTACTTAAATAAAATGAATCACCAATATAATCTGCAATCTCCTGTATCTCTGGATTCACATAATAATGGGCAAGGATGACTGCATTTTTCTTTTGTTTCCATTTTTTAATCTCTTCTACTATTTTCATTCTGTCTTCTCCTATCCTCTTCTCCACCTCAGTTCCTACCATTATAGCACCGTCCTTTACAAGTGACAAGACACCTGTTTTAACAAAAATAAATGGTCTGTACGTTATTTTCTTATCAATAATGTGCAAACCATTCTTTTTTAGTTGTCTCTTACTGTATTTCCTCTATTTCTTTGAAAAAATATGTTTCAAAAATACATACATCACAATGAGAAATGCACTGACATACCCAAACGCACCAAGTGCCGGAATCCCCCATATTTTTGGTTTCATATTCGTCGTACAGATAATGCTGGAGCTGATTAAAAGTGCCATCACCCACAACCCCATCACAATATTTCTCACAAGTCTCCGCAGCAATCGCTCCAATTCCCCAGATACATGAAGATCGAGGTTGATCTTTGTCTGTCCTCTCAAATTTCCCTGAATCAAATCTGCCACAAGGGAAGGTAGATCCAGCGCTTTGTGAATGGACCGGTAGAAACTTCTGCCTCCATTTTTCAATTCACTTTTCCAGTCCTTCTCTGTGAAAATTTTCCCTGCCATATGTCTGGAGGCAATCTCTACCATATTGATCTCCGGAGCAATGTCTGCCAGCACCCCCTCCATATGTGTCAGTCCACGCGCCAACATTGTCAGACCATGGGGCATGATGATCCGGTTCTCTTTCATCACTTCCATCAGATCTACCATCACTTCTGCCACATCAATGCTACCCATATCCGTCGTACCATATTTGGCGAGAAGTGCACTGATGTCCTCATAAAGTCTGCTCTGATCCGGCTTATCCCGAAATTCTCCAAGCGCCAAAACTGCCTCCTGAATCATTCCTACATCCCCTAGCGCAACACCTTGTACAGCCTTACCGACCAGTTTTCTGTCACGTTCAGTCAGCCGTCCCATCATCCCCATATCAATCCATACAATTTTACCACCACAAACCTTTACATTTCCAGAGTGAGGATCTGCGTGAAAGAATCCATCATCCATTACTTGTTTGATATAATTATCGATCAGTTTTGTTCCAATTTCTTCCAGATCGTATCCGTTCTCTTTTAATGCTGCTTTATCATCGATGCTCCACCCGTCAATATGTTCCATAACAAGCACATGCTGATTTGTGTACTCCTGATAAAGTTCTGGAACTTTCACAAACAGAATCCCTTTATTTCTCCGGGCAAACTCTTCCATATTGGAAGCCTCTGTCAGAAAATTCATCTCCTCCCTTGTCACAGCCCATAACTCATCGAGCACCATATCAAGATCTACCAGTTCTTTCAGGCTCACCGGGGGAACCAGCTTCACTGCGCGGTGCAGCAATCCAATATCCCTCGCCATCTTCTCATAGATCCCTCTGCGCTGTACTTTGATCACAACTTGCTTACCGTCTTTTAAAACAGCACGGTGCACCTGAGCGATGGATGCTGAACCAAGCGGTTTCTCCTCTATGGATGCAAAAATCTCTTCCCACGGACATCCATAGGCAGACTTTAGTACTTCCTCCACCTCTGCAAAGTTCATCGGAGCTACTTCTGAGCGAAGCTTCATCAGCTCATCACAGTATCTTTTTGGTAAAATATCTGAATGCATGGACATAATTTGTCCTAATTTAATAAAAGTAGGACCAAGATCCTCCAAAATCAAGCGAAGCTTCTCCGGTGAAAATCCTTTGGAAATCTCATGGCGATGCAAAATTGCAGTCATTTCTTTTAATCTTGTCCTATATTCTCTGGATTCTTCTTTGCTCATCTACAACCTCATTCTGCTCTGTCATCACAGTCGTCTTTCTCACCATCACCTTCTGTAACATACAGTTTCTTTTTCAATTCTTCCAGCTGTTCCGGTGATAATTTTTCCAGCAGATCATCCACTTCTTCTGTGGAAGTCTGCTTTTCTGCTTTATGGACATTCTCCTGTACCGTCTTTTTGAGATTATGTTTTAACTCTTCATTTAACACCTTTCCCTGCTCCACAGTCAGCTCCCCTTTTTTTACCATCTCATCCAGAAGTTCCTTTGATTTCTCTGCTGTCACTGCTGCTGCTCCGATTCCTGCCAACAATAATTTCTTTACATTTTCTCCAAGTTTCTCCATAAAAATTTCCTCCTTATGCCTATCTTTTCCAGATATCCTGTCTTATCCTACAAAAAGTTGTGCCGCCTTCGGCAAAAAAATAATCACTCCTGCAAATGCTGCCATGATAGCTGCAATCAGAACTGCACCTGCCGCAGTATCTTTCGCCAGCTTTGCAAGCGGCTTTTTCTCTTCGGTCACAAGATCAACTACTGCCTCCACCGCAGTATTTACAAGTTCCAAACCAAGAATCAGACCAAACAAAATCAGACAGATACACCACTCTGTTGCAGAAATATCAAAGAAAAATCCTGCCGCAGTCACACAGATAACTCCTAGACAATGGATCTTCATATTCCGCTCCTTCCTGATCCCGGTAAAAATGCCTTCAAACGCATACCTGAAATTTTGATACAACGGTTGTTTCTTTCCCATATTTTCACCTTCTTTAGTCCATTTAAAAAACGATTCCCTGCGCTCCGAAAATATGATTCCAAAACACAAACAAAGCTATTTCATCTATTTTCATATGGATATTTTATACAAATTATAACACATTTTTCTGTTAATAACGATGTTTTTTATAATTTTTTCTGTTTTTTGTTTGAAGTTTCCTAAAACTTCTTATAACGAAAAAAGAACATGTCTGCAAATACTCACAGACATGCTCTTCTTTTAATAATTCATTTTATCCTGCTTGAAATCCGCTCCGCTATTCTTCAGAATCTTCCGATTTTTTTCTAAGTCCTACTGCTCCTGCAATTCCACTTCCGATTAACATTACTCCTAATCCAAAAATCGAAGCCGGATCTCCTGTTTTTGGAACCTCAGATTTCTTCTTTTTGTCCTCGTTCTTTTCCTCTTCTTTATTCGGTTTCTGCTCTGGCTTCTGTTCCGGCTTCTGCTCTGGTTTCTGTTCCGGATCTACTGTTTCCTCTTTCTCAATCCTCTCCGCCGTTACAAGAAGATTATTCAGTGCTTCCACTCTCTCCTGGAGCACAGCCTTCTCTGTATCCGGATTTGCAAGAAGTTCCTTCAACTCATTGTAAAGCGCCTCCATCTTGTCAAAGTCCTCTTTTGTAAATCCTCCGGCTTTGCCGACATTTTTTCTCTCGGATTCAAGAATCTTTTCCATATCTTCCATGAAATTCTTCATAGAATCTTCCAATTTCATAACAGTACTCTTCGCAAACTCTATCTGCTGTAATGCCTCATACAGTTTCTCCACGTCTGTCTCATTGGATACAGAAAGAGCTTTTGCCTGATCATAGGACTCGACATAAAATCCTGTTGTATTCTTATCATAATTTTCTGGGTGTGCTTTAATATCTTCATACAAATCTTTGTATTCTTTATCTGCAACTTTACCTGCCAATGCCTCTTTTATTTTCTCAGCAGACATTGAGATCTCTGACATTTTCTGATTTGCCATATTTAGCTTTTCTATTGCTTCATTCCAGTTCGCACTATCGACAGCCTTTTGTGCTTCATCAAGCAATGTTTGAATTGCAGCCAGATCCTGATCTGCATACAGACCGGAAACTTTTAACTGTTCCAGCATCTGACGAGATTCCTCTATCAGCTTCATCACTCCACTTTCTGAAACGACCGGCGTCTGTAACAACTGCTTCAACATTGCCACTGCCTGAGCCGTCTCTGCTTGCGTCATCGCTTCGATCTTATTTCTGTCAATCGTTGCAAGTACATTCTTCAAAGCTTGAATATAATCTGGAGCATATACTTCTGTCTGTGATACAACCTGATCTGCCAACGCAATCAATTCATAAAGTTCTGATTTGTCTACCACCTCTGGAATGAGTTCAAGACCATTTACAGCATTGACAAAACGTTCAAAAATTCCATAAATCTGTGCTCCATCTAGATCATAATATTTCATAGGATCTGCGCGAAGTGCCAGCATCTCCGCTTTCGCAGCTTCATATACCTTCCATGACTGTTCTGTATACATCAAAGGTCCAAAAATAACCTCATCTGCATCTGCCAAAAGTCCATCCACTTCTGCCTGCACCATTGCAATAAATTCAGCTTCCGTCATGCTCTCTTTTTCTTCTTTATTCTGTTCGAGCCCCGGCTGCTGTGCTTCCTGACCACTTTCAGTCTCTGGCTGCTGTACCTCTTGTTGTTCTTCCTTCTCCGGCTGTTGTGTCTGAAGTTCTTCTCCCGTTCCCGGTTGCTGATCTTGCTCTTCTCCGACCATCGGCTGCTGCGTTTGTTGTTCTTCTTGCTGTGGTGCAGAGAGATCCTCCTGTGTCTGAGACTCAGCTTCAGCATTCCGACTTTCTTTTTCCGCTTCCGTGCCTGCTGTCTGTGCCTCTGCAGCCATAACAGTGATGCCCGATGTACCAACAGTCCCCACTGCCATAACAATTGCCAGTCCCAATGCTGCTAATTGCTTTCTCTTCATATCCACTTCCTCCTTTATTCCGGTTTTTCTGATACTGTCAATATAACATTTGTTGTGTATTTTGTCTATTTTTTTATTCTATACATTTTATTTTTATTTATTTTGTATATTTTTTCTTCTTTTTTCATTCTAAAACTAATGTTATTTCGACATTTTTACAAAAACATTAACTTTCGTCTTAATTTTTCAGACTTTTTGTATATCTTCTTATTTTTATTTTATTTACGCATCCTTCCACTTCTACCTGTCACCTGCTATTTGACTTTTTCTTTTCCCTCCTTTATACTATCTTTATTACATATGTAAGATTTGGAGGATTACTATGAAAAAATTGCCACAAATTTCAGAAGCCGAATATGAAGTTATGAAAATCGTATGGAAATACGCACCGATCAATACAAATGAGATTACTGAAAAACTCACACGTACTACTTCCTGGAGCCCCAAAACAATCCAAACTCTGATCAAACGCCTTACGACAAAAGGAGCTCTTTCCTATGAGAAACACGGACGTATTTTTGTCTATTCACCACTGGTAAAAGAAAATGAATACATTGGTCAGGAAAGTTCTTCTTTTTTGAATCGCTATTATAATGGTGATATCACCGCTATGCTGTCTTCCTACATTGAAAATGACCGATTATCAGACAGTGAAATCGCTACTCTTCGTTCTATTCTTTCCAAAGGAAAAGGAGGACAGTAACATGGCTGATTTTATGATTCGCTTTCTTCTGTCAAACTTGTTTCTTGGAATTTTCATCGGGATACTTGCATTCTGCAAATGGATATTTCGCAGGACACTCTCCAGTCAAATGCAGTACCATCTTTGGTTCCTTCTCTTCTTTTTCCTGCTTGTTCCTTTTGTCCCGGTATGCTCTTTTTCTCTACCCGCACAAATTTCTTCATTTTTCAGTACATTTTCCTCCCAGAAAGGATTTGCCCACCACCCTCTCACAGACAGCCCTCTTTCTTCCACATTTTCAAACACTTCTGAATGGATGAATGATTTTACAATATCTATAAGCAGGCAGGTTCCTTCCATTGCAGGACAGATTCTTTTTTTGCTATGGTGCACAGGGATTGGGATCATGTTCATTTTTTTCATCCGTTCTGTCCGGCAGCTATATCACTTAAGCAGTACAGCACTTCCTCTGGAAAATGCTGAAATTTCTTCTTTGTATATAAGCTGCCTGAAAGAGCTTGGTATTACGCGGAACATCCCCGTCTATACCACTGCCTTTCTTCCATCACCTGCGATTACCGGAATCTTTCAACCTCGCATTTACCTTCCACTTCGTCTGATTTCCGGTTATCCCCACAGTGCCCTCCGCTACATTCTCCTGCACGAATTGCAGCACTATCGCCAAAAAGATGGCCTGTTGAATCTTTTTCTAAATATTTTCTGTGCACTCTACTGGTTCAATCCGGCTGTCTGGTATGTCCTTCATGAAATACGCATCGACCGTGAAATCGCCTGTGATACTTCTGTTTTGGAAACCTTAGGCGAAACTTCCTGTCAGGAGTATGGTGCCGCTTTAATTAATTTTGCTGAGACACTTTCTCACACTCCCTTTTCCTTCTCTGTCGGACTTGGCGGATCGATGCCGCAAATGAAGCGGAGAATCCTTAATATCGCCTCCTATCAAGCTCCCACACCATGGAAAAAGGCGAAAGGCTACGTCCTGGTTCTGGTGATTTCTCTACTGTTGATCAGTATGTCCCCTGTGTTGTCTATGCAGGCCGCAAAGGAAACTTCCTTCCGCCCAGATACCTCGGACAGCATTGTTTCTACTATTGATCTTTCTTCTTATTTCAGAGATTATGAAGGTACTTTTGTATTATATGATTTGCAAAAGGATCATTACCAAATTTATCATCCCGAACAGGCATACAAAAGAATTTCCCCGGATTCTACCTACAAACTCTATAGTGCTCTGTTCGGATTGGAAGAAAAAATCATTACTCCAAAAGATTCCATGATCCCATGGGATCACAATCATTATCCGTTTGATGCCTGGAATAAAAACCATACCTTGGACTCTGCAATGTCTGCTTCGGTCAACTGGTATTTCCAGACAATCGACAAAAAACTGGGGCACGGCAAAATCCGTTCTTACCTACAGCAGATTCATTATGGGAACGAATCGATCGATCAATCTGATTCTTACTGGATGGAGTCTTCCTTAAAAATTTCTGCCTTCGAACAAGTCAGCCTGCTGACAGATTTCTATCAAAATACCTTTGCTTTTAATCCGGAACATATTGCTGCCGTAAAAGAGTCCATCCGCCTGATTACACACGGCCAAAACACACTTTATGGAAAAACAGGAACCGGTAATGTCAATGGGCAAAATGTAAATGGTTGGTTCATCGGATATATCGAAAACTCACAAAATACATATTTTTTTGCCACAAATATTCAGGCAGAACAGCAGGCCTCCGGAAGCACTGCATCACAGATTACACTGGATCTATTAGAGGATATGGGAATTTGGAATTGACTATATCCTTGAAAC
>Oklahoma_p2__coassemble_1867_pt1 | contig 11493 bp, 8 predicted proteins | sample Oklahoma_p2__metabat2_high_PE_041 | metagenome-assembled genome bin Oklahoma_p2
ATGGGATCGATGAGCCAGAATTTCTTGTATCGATGAATCCTGGAGAGCCGCTGCGGCCACTGGGCATGGTGGCATCTGGAGGAGAATTGTCGAGGATCATGCTTGTGATCAAAACAGTTCTCGCATATCGAGAAGAGATTGCTACATTGATCTTTGACGAGATTGACACTGGAATCAGTGGGATTACTGCGGGAAAAGTTGCAGAGAAGATGGGAATGCTTGCAAAAGAGTATCAGGTCATTTGTATTACGCACCTTGCACAGATTGCAGCGATGGCAGATGCCCATTATGTGATCGAGAAGACGGTGCAGGATGGGGTGACAAAGACTGCGATCAATGAGTTGACGGAGGAAGAGTCTGTGGCAGAACTTTCCAGATTGCTCGGAGGATCTGCAGTGACAGAGTCGATCCGGCAAAGCGCTGTTGAATTGAAAAAAATGGCAGAACTTTCCAAAAGAAAATCAGAGTGAATCAGATAAAATTCCATATACTAAGGCAGACATGAAAGTGTCTGTCTTATTTTTCTCTAAAGGAAGGTTTTGGAATCTTGCGGAAGAAAAAATATACTGTGAGGAATGTGCAGTCGTGCAATCTTTTTATGTTGGGAGGAATGAAGTGTGAGAAAATACTGGTATCGGAGGAGTCTGATGATCCTTCTTCTGTTCACGGTGCTGGTAGGCGGCGGCGCCTGCATCGTAAAATATCAGACAATCTCGCAGAAAAGAGAAGTGAGTACGGAGGAAATCAGCGAGGAATATCTGATTCCCGGGGGAATGCCAATCGGGATATATATGGAGACGAACGGTGTGATGGTGCTGGGAACAGATGCGATCGAGGGGACAGACGGAGATAAATATAAACCGGCAGATCATATCGTTCGACAGGGAGATTATATTACAGGGATCAATGATGAGGTGATCACAAACAAAAAAGAATTGATTGCGGCAGTAAAAAAGCTTGATGATGAAAATGTTGTGCTTCATCTTCGTAGAAAAGACCAGCCCGTAGATGTGCGGCTGAAGGCAGTGGAAAGCAGTGAGGAAGAATATCGTCTCGGAATCTGGGTGCGGGACAATGCCCAGGGACTTGGCACAGTGACTTTCTTAAATGGAAATAGTCAGTTTGGTGCACTTGGGCATGGAATCCACGATGTAGATACCAATGAGCTTTTGGAAATCGCCAAAGGAAGTCTCTACGAAACAAGTATCAGTGCAATCCAGAAAGGGGAGGATGGAAGTCCAGGCGGGATGGAAGGTGTGATCGTGTACAACCGATATAATATTCTCGGGGAGATTACGGAAAATACAGATGCGGGAATATTCGGTACGGTAGACCGGATCCATGAATTATTTGCGGATGAGACACCGCTGAAAGCAGGGAGAAAGACAGAGATCCAAAGAGGACCGGCAAAAATCAGGTGCTGTGTAGATGGTGTTGTCAGAGAATATGATGTCAATATATTGAAAGTGGATCTCTCGGAGCGGGAAGTCAATAAGGGGATCGTGTTGGAAGTGACAGATAAAGAACTTCTTGAGAAGACGGGCGGGATTATCCAGGGGATGAGCGGAAGCCCAATCATCCAGAATGACAAGATCATTGGAGCGGTAACTCATGTGTTTGTGCAGGATGCGAAGAAAGGCTATGGTATTTTTATCGAAAATATGTTGGAACATGTAAAATCCTGACAGGACTGTCGAATAATGAGGAACCCTTTTTCTTGATTCGCCACCTATGGCAAGTCTATAATGAATGCTGTGGAATGAAGGCAGAAATTGAAGGAGGATGTAGCCATGGGAAAACTGAATGTAGCTATTGCTGACGATAATGAGAGAATGTTGGATCTTCTTGGGGAACTGATCGATCGGGACAAGGAACTGACACTGGTTGGAAAAGCGAACAATGGGGAGGATATGTGCAAAATTATAGAACAAAAACAGCCGGATGTCGTCCTTTTGGATCTGATCATGCCGAAAATGGACGGATTGAGTGTGATGGAACAGATCAATACAGATAAAAAAATCAAAAAGCATCCGAGTTTTATCGTTGTGACAGCTGTCGGACAGGAACAAATGACAGAAGATGCCTTTGAAAAAGGAGCGAATTACTATATTATGAAGCCGTTTAATAACCGGATGCTGTTAGATAAGATCAAACATGTGAATCGAGTTTACCGCCCGGCAGCCCCGGACCGGGAACTGGAAAGCAGCAGGAAAGATCTGCCGGAGTATGATCTTGAGGAGGAAGTAACGGATATGATTCACGAGATCGGGATTCCTGCACATATCAAAGGATATCATTATCTGCGGGATGCGATCATAATGGCTGTGGAAGATATGGATGTGCTAAATGCAATTACAAAAATCCTCTATCCGACTGTTGCGAAGAAAAATCAGACAACATCAAGCCGGGTAGAGCGGGCGATCCGCCATGCGATTGAGGTGGCATGGACGAGGGGGAAATTGGAGACGATCGATGAAATGTTCGGATATACGGTCAGCAGCGGAAAGGGGAAACCGACTAACTCGGAATTTATCGCACTTCTTGCGGATACTATCCGTCTGAGAGGAAGACGCAGGCAGCTTGTGGAATAAAAAGGACTCAGTTCTATCTTATGTCTTTTCATTTTTCTGAAAATACGATATAATAACAGAAAGTAAAAAGTTTGGAGGGAATCATATGAAAAGGATTTTGTTCGCAGCGTCAGAGTGTGTGCCGTTTATCAAGACCGGGGGACTTGCAGATGTTGTAGGTTCGCTGCCGAAATACTTTGATAAAGAGAAGTATGATGTCAGAGTCATGCTTCCGAAATATATGTGTATGAAAGAAGAGTGGAAAGAAAAATTAGAGTATCGGACTCATTTTTATATGGACTTGAATTGGAGAACACAGTATGTCGGTGTGTTGGAATATGTGCACGATGGTGTGACATTTTATTTTATTGACAATGAATTTTATTTTAATGGGTTTGCCCCTTATGGCAATATCTATGAAGACATTGAGAAATTTGCCTTTTTCTCCAAGGCAGTTTTAAGTACGCTTCCGGTGATCGATTTCCGGCCGGATATCATTCATTGCCATGATTGGCAGACAGGGTTGATCCCGATTTATCTTGATAATTTCCGGTATTCCAATGAATACTATCGGAACATTAAGACGATCATGACGATACATAATCTGAAATTCCAGGGAACGTGGGATACAAAGACGGTGAGGGATATCACAGGATTGCCGGATTACTATTTTGTTCCGGATAAGCTTGAAGCATACAAGGATGCCAACTATCTGAAAGGCGGAATTGTCTATGCAGATCGCATTACAACGGTGAGTAACTCTTATGCAGAGGAGATCAAGATGCCGTTTTATGGAGAAAATCTTGATGGGCTGATGCGTGCACGGGCAAACTGCCTGCAGGGAATCGTGAACGGAATAGATTATGATGTCTATAATCCAAAGACAGATGAATTGATTACGAATAACTTCTCGGTGGAAAATTTCCGCAAAGAGAAAGCGAAAAATAAACTGGCGCTTCAGGAAGAACTTGGACTGGAGAAGAACGCAAAGACCATGATGATCGGAATCGTATCAAGACTGACAGACCAGAAAGGATTGGATCTGATTGCCTACATGATGGATGAGTTATGTCAGGAGAATATCCAGCTTGTCGTACTTGGAACCGGAGAAGAACGCTATGAGAATATGTTCCGCCATTTTGCATGGAAGTATCAGGGAAAAGTCTCGGCGAACATTTATTATTCAGAAGCACTGTCACATAAGATTTATGCATCGTGCGATGCGTTTTTAATGCCATCACTATTTGAACCATGTGGATTAAGTCAGCTGATGAGTCTGCGCTACGGAACACTTCCGATCGTGCGAGAGACGGGAGGACTGAAAGATACGGTGGTTCCGTACAATGAATTTGACAAGACCGGAACCGGATTCAGTTTTGCAAACTACAATGCACATGAGATGATGGACATCATACGTTATGCAGAACATATTTATTATGATAAGAAGAGAGATTGGAATAAGATTGTAGAACATGCAATGCAGCAGGATTTTTCCTGGGATAATTCTGCAAAGCAGTATGAGCAGTTGTACGATGATTTGATCTAAGGCACACCCAAAATAACAGCATGAGAATATTGCAGCTAAGGAGATTACGAGAAGATGAAGATTATAGATAAATTACAGGAGAACAAAATACATATTTCATTTGAGATTTTTCCACCAAAGACGGATGCAGGAATTGAGGCCGTTTTAAGCGCCACAGAGCAGATTGCGAAGCTTGCACCTGCGTTCATAAGCGTCACTTACGGCGCAGGAGGCGGAACGAGCAAGAATACTGTACAGATTGCCTCGGATATTCAAAAGAAAATGGGTGTGACCAGCCTGGCGCATCTGACCTGTGCTTCTTCGACAAAAGAGGAAGTGTTGTCGGTGGTAGACCGATTAAGGGCGGAGGGGATTGAAAATATCCTGGCACTGCGCGGAGATATTCCGGAAGGGCGGGAATTTCCGGAGACAGACCAGTATCATTACGCATATGAACTGATCCGAGAGATTAAAAAGCAGGGCGATTTTTGCATTGGGGCGGCATGTTATCCAGAGGGCCATGTGGAAAATGAACACAAAGAAGATGACATCGCTTATCTGAAGCAGAAGGTAGACTGTGGAGTGGATTTTCTTACAACGCAGATGTTTTTTGACAATGCGATTCTCTATAACTTCCTCTATCGTATTCGGGAAAAAGGGATCACTGTTCCGGTACTCCCGGGAATCATGCCTGTCACAAACAGCAGACAGATGACGAGAATCTGCAAATTATCCGGAACGGTTCTGCCGCAGCGGTTCCATGCGATCTTAGACCGTTTCGGGGAGAAGCCGGAAGCGATGAAGCAGGCGGGAATCGCTTATGCGACAGACCAGATCATTGATCTGATCGCCAACGGAATTGATCACATCCATATTTACTCAATGAATAAGCCGGAAGTGGCGGCAGCGATTATGACAAATCTGTCAGAGATTTTGAGGTAATGCCGATGGAAATGCGGATAAAGGAAGCAATCCGCTATCTTGGCTATGGAAGACATGCGGTAGATGATGGAACATTTGCACTGATCACAGAAGTTTTTAGAGAACTTGATCAGATAAAATGTGCGAAGTCAGTCTATCGCATTTTTGATTTGCAGGTCAAAGGAGCGGATCAGATAGAAATTGGCGGATGGACAGTCACAAGCAAAAACCTCTCAAAAAATCTTACGGGATGTGATCAAATTGTTTTGTTTGGGGCGACGCTTGGGACGGAGGTGGACAGATGGATCCGGAGATACTCTCTGACAGATATGGCGAAGGTGGTTGTCGGTCAGGCATGTGCTGCTGCGGAATTGGAAGAGTATTGTGATGGCTGTCAAAAGAAAATCGCAGAAGAGTATCAGAGACAGGGAAGGTATCTGCGCCCGCGGTTTAGTCCGGGATACGGAGATTTCTCAATTTCCTGTCAGGAGACACTGATGCGGATGTTAGACTGTGCGAAGACGATCGGTCTTACCCTCACAGGAGGAGGGATGATGACACCGACAAAATCTGTCACCGCAGTGATTGGAGCCAGCACAGAACAACAGCCATGCCATATCAAAGGATGTGAGGCGTGTGAGAAGAAGGATTGTTTATACAGAAGGAGTAGTTAGAGGATGCTGTTAGAACGTTTGGGAAAAGAATTACTGTTTCTCGATGGAGGAATGGGCACATTGTTACAGGAGAAAGGGTTACAGCCGGGAGAACTTCCAGAGAGCTGGAACTTAAAAAGACCGGAAGAAGTCATTGCGATCCACCAGAATTATTTTGAGGCGGGAAGCGATATTGTACTGACAAATACTTTTGGCGCGAATGCGTTGAAGTTTCACAGTGAAGACTGTCCTTTACAGGAGGTTGTCACCAGAGCTGTGGGAAATGTGCGGGAGGCGGCACGGCGTGGTGTCAAAGATGGCAGAGAAATCTATGTGGGTCTGGATATCGGACCGACCGGAAAGTTGTTAAAGCCGATGGGAGATCTTGCCTTTGAGGATGCCTATGAGGCATTTGCAGAAGTAATGGAATATGGTGAGAAAGCCGGAGCAGATCTCATTCATATTGAGACGATGAGCGATACTTATGAAGTGAAGGCAGCAGTTCTCGCGGCGAAAGAGCGCACAAGTCTTCCCGTATTTGCAACGATGATCTTTGATGAACGCGGAAAGCTTTTGACTGGGGGAGACGTTCCTTCGGTGGTTGCGATGCTGGAAGGACTTCGTGTGGATGCCCTCGGAATCAACTGTGGTATGGGACCGGAGCAGATGCTTTCGATTTTGGAGGAACTTTTGACTTACACGTCACTGCCTGTGATTGTAAAGCCAAATGCAGGACTTCCGAAACAGAGGGACGGGCAGACTTACTACGATGTAGTGCCGGAAGAATTTGCGTCTACGATGAAATTGATTGTAGAGAAGGGCGCCTGTATTATCGGGGGGTGTTGCGGAACAACACCGGCACATATCCGACAGATGACAACACTATGTCAGGGGATGAAAGCAGTTCCGCCGGTAAAGAAGCATCATACACTCGTATCTTCTTATGGAAGCTGCATAAGTTTTGGCAGAAAGCCTGTCATCATTGGAGAACGCATCAATCCAACTGGAAAAAAGAAATTAAAACAGGCATTGAAAGACGGAGATTTTGACTATATCCTGAAAGAAGGGATCATGCAGCAGGAGAAAGGCGCGCATATTCTAGATGTCAATGTAGGACTTCCCGACATCGATGAAGTGGCAGTGATGGAAAAAGTGGTGACAGAACTTCAGAGTGTCACAAGCCTTCCACTTCAGATTGATACGGTGCTTCCGGAAGCGATGGAACGTGCGATGAGGATTTACAATGGAAAGCCGATGATCAACTCTGTCAATGGGAAACAGGAGTCGATGGACCAGGTGTTTCCACTGGTGCAGAAGTATGGTGGCGTCGTTGTTGCACTGACGATCGATGAAGACGGCATCCCGGATACGGCAGAGGGGCGTCTTGCAATCGCGGAAAAAATCATCTGTGAGGCGGAAAAATATGGGATCGATCGGAAAGACATTGTTGTTGATGTGCTTGCGATGACGATCAGTTCGGAACCGGAAGGAGCGCTTGTGACATTGAAAGCATTAAAACTCGTGCGGGAAGTATGCAAAGTAAATACGGTGCTTGGCGTATCCAATATATCTTTTGGACTTCCGAAACGTCCTGTGATCAATGCGCATTTTTATACGATGGCGATGCAGCAAGGGCTTACATCGGCAATCATCAATCCGTTCTCAGAGGAGATGATGAATTCTTATTATGCGTTTTGTGCGCTGATGAACTATGATGAGAACTGTGCTTCCTATATCGAGCGGTACAGCAAAACTGTCGAGGAGGAACAACAGTCTATAGCGGGCAGTCCGACGCAGGCCGGGCAGGAGACGTCCCAGGCGGGAGAAATGTCACTGCAGACAGCGATCGAACGTGGATTAAAGGAAGAGGCGGGACATCTTACGAGAGAGCTCGTCAGAGAAAAAGAGCCGCTTGCGATTATCCAGGAACAGTTGATCCCGGCGCTGGATGTTGTTGGAAAAGGATTTGAGAAGGGAACGATCTTTCTTCCGCAGCTTCTGATGAGTGCAGAGGCAGCGAAAGAAGCATTTGCCGTGCTGAAAGAAGTGCTGGAACGAAGCGGACAAAAAGAGCAGAAGAAAGGAAAAGTGATCCTTGCTACAGTCAAAGGAGATATCCATGACATCGGGAAGAATATCGTGAAAGTCCTGCTGGAAAATTATAGTTTTGATGTGATCGATCTTGGAAAGGATGTGGATCCGGAGGTGATTGTGCATACTGCAAAACAAGAGGGAATCAGACTGGTCGGACTGAGCGCGCTGATGACTACGACTGTTGTGAGCATGGAAGAGACGATCCGATTGCTTCGGGAACACTGTCCGGACTGCAAAGTGATGGTCGGAGGTGCTGTTTTAAATCCAGAATATGCAGAGATGATCGGGGCTGATTTCTATGGAAAAGATGCCATGCAGTCTGTCTATTATGCGCAGCGTGTATTTGCATAAGGACCTCTCATATAAGATAGCAATCTACTTCCAAATATGGAAGTGGGAGGGTGGAAACGAGTTACATTGTATCTGAAAGAATGCATCCGAGAACATTGACAAACGATTAACACTCTTTTATGATTAAAGGTAATAATGTATCGGAACTGATGTCCGATGGAAAAGCAGCTTGTGACATTGTAAAAATGTCATGGATATATGCTGGAAAGATAAAGGAGGAAGAAGAATGGGAATGCGAGGATTAGAAACACCTGTCAGAAAAATCAGAAGACAAGTATTCCGTGAAGTATCGAAAGTAGCATTTGAGTCAACATCAGAGAATCTGATTGAAGAGATTGAGGAAATCCCATATCGTCTTGTGACGGAGGATGGAGAAAAATATAGGGACAGTATGTATCGTGCGAGAGCTGTTGTCAGTGAGCGTGTACGCCTTGCGATGGGAATGTCTTTGCGTCCAGAAGACCGTCCGGTTCATATTACAGCAGGAGTGGAAGAAAGTAATATTTCTGAGAAGTATTATGAGCCGCCACTTATGCAGGTTGTGCCATCCGCGTGTGCTGCGTGCGAAGAGCGTGGATATGAGGTCAGCAATATGTGTAAAGGATGTCTGGCACATCCATGTGCAGAGGTCTGTCCAAAAGATGCAATCTCTATGGTAAACGGACATTCTTATATTGATCAGTCAAAATGTATCAAGTGTGGAAAATGTAAGTCTGCCTGTCCATACGATGCAATTGCAAAAAAAGAGCGCCCATGCGCGAGAGCATGCGGAGTAAATGCGATTGTCAGTGACAAAGTAGGAAGAGCAAAGATTGACAATGAGAAATGTGTTTCCTGTGGAATGTGTATGGTAAGCTGTCCATTCGGAGCAATCTCGGATAAGTCACAGATCTTTCAGTTGGGAAGAGCGCTCAGAGAAGGCGGCGAGATCATTGCAGAGATTGCACCTGCCTTTGTTGGACAGTTTGGAACGGATGTCACACCAAGAAAAATTAAGTCTGCATTATTGGACTTAGGATTCAGCGAAGTATATGAGGTCGCACTGGGAGCGGATATTGGAGCTGTTTCAGAGGCGCATCACTATGCGGAAAAAGTAGCTACGGGAGAGTTGCCATTCCTTCTGACGTCCTGCTGCCCATCGTGGTCTATGCTTACAAAGAAATTTTTTCCGGACCTTGTAGACGAAGTTTCTCAGGAATTGACACCGATGGTTGCGACTGCAAGGACGATCAAACAGAAGCATCCAAATGCAAAGGTGGTATTTATCGGTCCGTGTGCGTCAAAGAAACTAGAGGCATCAAGAAGAAGTGTGCGCAGTGATGTGGATTTTGTGATCACTTTTGAAGAACTGCAGGCGATGTTTGATGCGAAAGACATTGATTTTGATAATTATGAAGGAGAATCCTCTTTCCATGATGCAACCGGAGCTGGCCGTGGATATGCAGTGGCAGGTGGTGTCGCAAATGCGATCGAGCAGTGTATCAATGAGTATTATCCGGATATCGATGTGAAGATCGAACATGCAGAAGGACTTGCAGACTGTAAAAAATTGTTGACACTTGCAAAGGCAGGCAAGATGAATGGATGTCTGATCGAAGGAATGGGATGTCCGGGAGGATGTGTTGCCGGAGCGGGAACGAATCTTCCGGTGAATAAAGCACAGGCAGAACTGAAAAAATTTGTGTCAACTTCCACTAAAAAACTTCCGCCAAAAGAACTGGCAGAGATTGAGTTGAATTAGAAGCAGAAGGAAGAGGCTTTGCACGGCTTTACAAATGCAGAGTGCTGTGTTATGATAACAGAAGAAAAGTCGGAGAGAAAGATCCGAATGGAGGGAAGAATATGGCATTTTTTGCAGAACTTATTATCACAGTTGTGAAAATGGTATTTCTGATGGCAGTAGCAGTTCTTGGAGTCAAAGCCGGACATGCTCTGCGTGTCAGAAAAGAAAAAAAATAAGAAGATCCCCTTTCAAATGAAAAGGAGAAGGAACACTGCCTACGAGAGAGATTGCAGTAAGTTATCAGGTCTGTCCGGCAGAGAATGCCGCAGACAGACAGCGTATGCGATCTCAGTTGAATAGGCAGTGTTTTTTATTACAGAAGTGTAATCTTTTTGCCGCCTGGATCAGAACGGTATGTTTTCTGCTGTCTGTTCATTGACAAGGCAGGCAAACCTATTTATAATTAGGAAGTATTTAGCAAATAAGTCGATCAGACATGAAATAGTTTGCCTTAGGAGGAAAAGTATGAAACAATACGGAGTAAATGAATTGAGAAAGATGTTCCTTGAATTTTTTGAGAGCAAAGGACATCTTGCAATGAAGAGTTTTTCACTGGTGCCGCACAATGACAACAGTCTGCTTCTGATCAACTCGGGAATGGCGCCGCTGAAACCATATTTTACAGGACAGGAGATTCCACCGCGCAAGCGCGTGACAACCTGCCAGAAGTGTATCCGTACCGGAGATATTGAGAATGTCGGAAAGACAGCACGCCACGGTACATTTTTTGAGATGCTTGGAAATTTCTCTTTCGGAGATTACTTTAAGAGAGAAGCTATCCAGTGGTCATGGGAATTTTTGACAGAAGTGGTAGGACTTGATGCAGACCGCTTATATCCGTCTGTGTATGTGGATGATGAGGAAGCATTTGAGATCTGGAACAAGGAGATGGGAATTCCGGCAGAGCGTATCTTTAAGTTTGGAAAAGCAGATAATTTCTGGGAGCATGGAGCTGGTCCATGTGGTCCATGTTCTGAGATCTACTATGATCGCGGGGAGAAATACGGATGCGGAAGCTCGGATTGTACAGTTGGATGTGAATGCGACAGATATATGGAGATTTGGAACAATGTATTCACTCAGTTTGACAACGATGGACATGGAAATTATTCTGAGTTAGAGCAGAAGAATATCGATACCGGTATGGGATTGGAACGTCTTGCTTCTGTTGTGCAGGATGTAGATTCTATTTTTGATGTGGATACTGTCAAAGCACTTCGTGATAAAGTGTGTGAAGCAGCGAACGTGACTTACAAGAAAGATGCGGATCAGGACGTATCGATCCGTCTGATCACCGATCATATCCGCTCTGCAACATTTATGATTTCAGATGGAATCATGCCGACAAACGAAGGACGCGGGTATGTGCTTCGCCGTCTGATCCGCCGCGCGGCAAGACATGGCCGTCTTCTTGGAATTGAAGGAAAATTCCTTGCAAAATTAAGTGAGACAGTCATCGAAGGTTCCAAAGACGGGTATCCGGAATTAGATGAAAAGAAAGATTTTATCTTCAATGTGCTGACGCAGGAGGAAGATAAGTTTGACAAGACAATCGATCAGGGATTGCATATTCTCTCGGTGATGCAGGAAGAGATG
>Oklahoma_p2__coassemble_1950_pt1 | contig 11073 bp, 10 predicted proteins | sample Oklahoma_p2__metabat2_high_PE_041 | metagenome-assembled genome bin Oklahoma_p2
GAAGAATATTGCAGAATATTATAAAAAATGCATTAGTGCATGGCAGTCAAAAGATCAGAATGAAGCTTTTCAGTGAGAAGAATGACATAATTTTTCTATGTGAAAATGATTTGGAAAATCCAGGGGACATTGATATTAAGAAGATTTTTTCAAAATTCTATAAAGCCGATACAGCACGAACAAGTAATACTACAGGACTTGGTCTTTCAATTGCAAAAAGTTTGGTAGAGCGAATGGACGGAACGATAATTGCTGAGATAGAGAATGATATGTTCCTAATAAGAGTTATGTTTTTTAGAAAGAAACTTTAAATATGTATATCCCTTATCCTTATGCCAGATGGGGAAAGTACAGTAATTTGGAGACTTTAGGCAAATTCTATTATGAATTCTTCTTGCTTTCATAAGGAAAGTAGATTAAAATATACGATTAGATTAGTAAATGTAGAACTTTTTCAAGTATACATAAAAGGAAATACGACTAGATTAAATTTTACAAGGAAGAAAAATATCATTTACAAGAGAGGAAAACATGGTTTTTATTGTTATATTTTTGGTACTTGCCATCGGTGGGCGTTGGGCATGCTCTGCAATCTGTCCATTGGGGATTATACAGGAAGTGATTTTTCAAATTCCTTTCCTTAAAAAGTTACTTCAGTTGCCTTACGAAAAGTGTTTGAGAAAAATAAAGTACATTGTTTTTTTGCATTATTGTTTTTTATTCCCATTGTTTTTTTGCCAAATAAGGAAAATTGGAGGGAAGCATTTCTTTTTATAAAAGTATTTGGATTCACAACTATTTTTATATTGTCACTTTTTATTTATCGCCCGTTCTGCAAATATTTCTGTCCATTCGGTGTGTGTTTGGGATTCTTTCAGAAAATATCACCTTTCTGCTATAAGGTAGAGTCTTCTTGCAATCGTTGCGGACTATGCAAACGTAAGTGCAAAATGGGAATCACGCCTTATGAGAGTCCGAATCATATGGAATGTATTCGATGCGGAGCATGTTTGAAGGGGTGCCCACGGAATGCAATAAGGAGAAGGAAAAATGAATAAGATTTTGATGATCGCATGGATACTGGCAGGAATCTCATCGTTTGTTGTGCCGCCAGATATGGAATATTTGAACTATATTGATTTTCATACACTAGGATTACTATTTTGTCTGATGGCAGTCATGGCAGGCCTGAGCCGGGAAGGCGTATTTGGACAGGCGGCTGGAAGATTGATCACAGTTGTGAAGAATAGTCGGCAGATGGAACTGATTCTTGTGTTTTTATGTTTTGTGTCTAGTATGTTGATCACAAATGATGTAGCTTTAATCACATTTGTGCCATTTGCAATACAGGTGCTGGAGATGGCAGGTATGAGAAAACGAATTGTTCCGGTAGTTGTCATGCAGACAGTTGCGGCAAATTTAGGAAGCATGTTTACCCCAATTGGGAATCCACAGAACCTTTATCTGTATTCCAAATCAGGAATGGCATTGAGTGCATTTTTTAAATTGATGCTGCCGTACACACTACTTGCAGCAGTGATGTTGCTTGGAATGATTTTGTTGAGAAAATGTGTTGTGCTTGGTGATTTACAGATGCGGGAAAGCGAAAAGGTGAAAAATCCGTGGAAAGTAGCTATTTATGCAATAATTTTTCTATTGTGTCTTCTTTGCGTATCTCATTTGCTTCCTGTTTGGGTTGTGATGCTCGTGACAATTTTGGCAGTGTTTGTGATCGACCGTGGAACTTTTAAAGAAATCGATTACTCTCTTCTTCTTACTTTTGCAGGATTTTTTATCTTTATCGGAAATATGGGGCGAATTTCTATGTTTTGTAATTTCCTAAAGAGTATTTTGAATGGGAATGAAATATTGACTGCGGTTATTTCTTCGCAGGTAATCAGCAATGTTCCGGCAGCACTATTACTTTCAGGATTTACAGATCAGTGGTCGGAATTGATTATCGGAACAAACCTCGGGGGATTGGGAACTATGATTGCATCCATGGCGAGTTTAATCTCGTATCGTTTTCTCATAGCGGCCTATCCGGAAGAAAAAAGAAGATACACAATGCATTTTACAGTTGTTAATCTCGGGTTCCTGCTAGGATTTCTGATTGCTATGTGGAGCATTCGTATTTGGTGATGGAAAAGTCAGTTAAAATGAAAGAAAAATAGATGTTAATGGTGTTGAATAGGATTGGGAGGAAAGAAGATGCTTGCATATACATACAAAGAGCAGGGGAAATTTATGTTGGAAGAAAAAGAGAAGCCGGTTCTTCAAGAGGAAGAGGATGCGATCGTCCGGGTAACGCTAGCGAGTATTTGTTCGAGCGATATTCATATCAAACATGGAGCAGTTCCAAGGGCGGTACCGGGAATTACAGTAGGGCATGAGATGGTTGGCATTGTGGAGGAAGTAGGAAGCAAGGTGACCAAAGTAAAATCTGGAGATCGTGTAGCTGTAAATGTAGAGACTTTTTGTGGGAATTGCTTTTTCTGCCAAAATGGTTATGTGAATAACTGCACAGATAAAAATGGCGGATGGGCTTTGGGATGCAGGATAGACGGAGGGCAGGCAGAATATGTGCGTGTGCCTTATGCCAATCAGGGATTGAATCGGATTGGAGATGCAATTACGGATGAAGAGGCATTGTTTGTCGGAGATGTCCTGGCTACCGGATACTGGGCAACAAAAATTTCTGAAATTGGAAGCGAGGATACTGTAGTCATCATTGGCGGGGGGCCAACGGGAATCTGTACACTTTTATGTGTGATGTTGAAGAATCCTGAAAAGATTATTTTGTGTGAGGTGGATCACGAGAGAATTACATTTGTGAAAGAGCATTATCCGAATGTGCTTGTAGTAAATCCAAAAGAAACTGATGTCGAGGAATTTGTCAGACAACACAGTAGACATGGTGGAGCTGATCGCGTGCTGGAAGTAGCGGGAGGAAGGAATACTTTTGAGCTGGCATGGAAGGTAGCCAGACCAAATGCCATTGTGACTGTGGTAGCTCTTTATGAAGAAGAACAGATCTTGCCATTGCCACAAATGTATGGAAAAAATCTCACGTTCAAGACCGGAGGGGTAGACGGATGTGACTGTGATGAAATTTTACGGTTAATAGAACAGAAGAAAATCGATACGACACCGTTACTTACCCATACATTTCCACTAAGAGAGATTGAACAGGCATATGATATTTTTGAAAATCGAAAAGAAGGCGTCATTAAGGTAGCTATTCGACCGTAGACAAGAAAAAAATGATTTCTGCTATCACGGCCTCTTCGTTAATGCAAAGAAAAATACAAATAGTTCTGTTGCGGGATATGCCAGCCAGACACCGGTCATTCCAAAGCAGCAAGAGAGTATCCATGACATTGGTATTAAAACAAAAAAGCTGCGGAGTATGGAAAGGATCTGTGCCGGAAGCGGATGGTTTATGGAAATAAAATAGGTCGAAAGAACAATGTTAAATCCGATAAACGGGCAGGCGGTAAAGTAAAGTCTTAAGCCGGGGATTGCATAGCTGGCTAAAATCAAATCTTGTTCGCTGTTAAAAACAGAAACGAGACGGGGTGCATGAAAGAAAATAATCCCATATATCACAATGGATAAAAGGATAGAAGTTATGAGGGAATAGCGCAAAAGCGTTTGCACATTTTTCTTATTTCCTGCCCCATGATTCTGGCTAATTAATGGCTGTATTCCCTGTGATAAACCGGTATACAGGGAGATTACCACAAGCGAAATCACGCTGATCACACTGAATGCTGCGACGCCTGTGTTTCCGGAAATTCTCAGAATAATAAAGTTAAATAAAAACATCACAACACCGGAAGCGGCTTCGGTCAGAAAAGGCGGAATACCATTTGCAAGGATGTTGGCAGTAGTTCTTTTCATTTGAACAAGATTCGGAATTGTCAAATGAAAAGAATTCTTTTTTTTTCAGAAAATATGGAAGCAATACTAGCATACTTATCACTGGTGACAGTCCGGTTGCAAGGGCAGCCCCGAAAATGCCCATATGAAAAGGGAAAATAAAAATGTAGTCTAAAACAATGTTGGAAAAACTTCCGGTTATCATAGCTGCCATGGAAAGTGAAGGATTCCCATCATTTCTGACAAAGCACTGAAGGAAATGGTTTAATAAAAAGGCAGGAGCAAATAGCATGAGAATCTTCAGATAACAATTTGTTATTTCAAACACCTGGATGTCTGCACCTAGAACTGTTACAAGATGCTGGGAAGCAAATAGTCCTGTAAAAAAGAAAATGGAAGCAAACAAAAGTACCAGCATAAGTCCATTGGTAAATACTTGATCAGCAGCGTTGGATTCATTACGGCTTTTCAGGATAGAAAATCGGGAACTGCCTCCAATACCAATCATAAGTCCAGTTCCGCTGATAATACAAAATACAGGAAAAGCAAGATTCAGTGCAGTGAGCCCGTTTGTGCCAATGTCCGCAGATACGAAGAAAGTATCTGCCAGCGTATAACAGGAATAAGCAATCTGCCCTAAAATATTGAAAGAAACATATTTAGAAAAATCTTTAAAAATAGTTTTATTCATATAGCCTCCAAAATATAAATCGTAATTTAGACAAAAAACGCTCCCGAAAACAAAGTAGCCTTTGCATTCGGGAGCGTTTCAAACCGTGGTTACAGGATAACATAGAAAGGGAGAAAGTGCAAGAAGTGGATAGAAATAAGTACTTTGATATGATTCTGAGCGTGTTTCTTATTTATAAATCATAGATTAAATTCGTTCTGCATATCTTGTATAAACAAATTATACAGGGGTTTCTATGAAAGATTATATCGAAGAGCGTGCCGCTGCGATCGCCAATTATATTATTGAAGAAAATGCAACAGTGCGGCAGACTGCGAAAAAATTTGGGGTAAGTAAAAGTACGGTACATAAAGATGTAACTGATCGTTTGCTTCAAATTAATCCTGCGCTTGCAGTGAGTGCAAGAAAAGTTCTGGATCAAAATAAATCAGAGCGTCATATTCGGGGAGGAATGGCGACGAGGGAAAAATATCTGCACATTGCGCATAGATATTAGCCGTTTCGGAAGGCATTGTAAAAATATAATTTCTAGAGAGGGGTATTAGAAAATCATCTTCCTTAACACAATTATGGATGATATAGATTATTTGTGAGAAGGGAGATGATTTTATGTCAGGCTACATACTTTTAAGAAGAGGAAGTTCCAAAGTCATTTAAATCTTCTTTCAGATAATGAATCGCGTCCTCCAGGCGTTTTTGGCGGATTGCGTCTAAAATTAAATCGTGATATTTCATATCAGCCGGGATATTATAGTGGCTCCATTTATTCCAGTGTAATTGTGCATAGGCGCGCCATAACATATTCATACAGCTTTTCAGCTGAGCACAGGCATAGTCGTTGCCGCCGAGAGAAAGCAGTGCAATGTGAAAATCCATATTATAAATCCAATGCTCCATGACATCCTCAGTATTTTTGCTGCAGAGAGAAGAGAGCTCATCAAGATGCAAAAGCTGTTTTTCAGTGATAGTGTCGAAGCAGAGGCGCAGCATTCCGGTTTCAAGTACCATTCGATATTCTAACATTTTTTGTACGTCCTCGGAGGTGAGTGCGATCACTTGGTAACCACACCTTGGAATGTTTTTTAAAACGCCCTCGTGGCAGAGGGCAGTCAAAGCTTCACGGATTGGTGACTTGCTGTAACCGTATTTTTGAATTAGTGAAGTCTCTGTGATAATTTCATTTGCACGGTATTCAGAGGAATAAATGCTGTTCAATACCGAATCATATACAATTTCTTTTAAATTCTTTTTGCTCATAATGCTCAAGTCCTTTGTTTTGAATAAATAGTCTTAATGAGATTCCATCCTTATCCATGAATAAATTGGGGAAATAGATCGTGCTATAAAACCTTGTGTTTGCAGTAAGAAATTATATCATGAATCACACAGAACAAAAAGAGAGAAGTAAATATTTATCAGAGATGATTGTATTTTATTTGAGATAGGATTCTTGATTGACGATTAATCATATTAGTGATATTATCAGAAGAAAGAGCTGGTATGACTACTGATATGATTTATATCAGTACAAGGCAGAAAAAACGAATGAGAAGGTAGAAACAGGAAAAATCACAGTTAGAAAAGAGGATGGAAATGAACCAGGAATTGTATCAGAAGTATGTAGAAATTTTGAAAAGCGAGCTTGTTCCGGCGTTGGGCTGTACAGAACCGATTGCTTTGGCATATGCAGCAGCAGTGGCGAGAAAGGAGCTGGGACAGTTTCCGGAGAAAGTGGAAGTGTTATGCAGCGGAAATATTATTAAAAATGTAAAAGGGGTAAAGGTTCCAAATTCCGGAGGAATGAAAGGCGTAGAGGCTGCGGTTATCTTAGGAATTGTCGGAGGAAAGGCAGATCGAGAACTAGAAGTTTTACAGAGTATTTCTGAAGAAGACCGGGAAAAGACACGGCAGCTTTTCAAAGAGGGATACTGTGAGTGTAAATTAAAAGAAGGGACTGCAAACCTTTATATTGAAGTGAGGGTATGGGCATCAGGCGAAGAGGCGGCAGTTAGAATTGAACATGCACATACAAACATTACAAGAATTGAGCATAATCAAAAAGTGGTATATGAGAATGAAGAAAAATTTACAGCACATGAGCTGGATAAATCTTGTCTGAATATCAAAGATATTACGGCTTTTGCAAATGAAGTGAAGATTGCGGATGTGAAAGATGTCCTGATGAGACAGATTGAATACAATTATGCGATTTAAGAGGAAGGCCTTCAAAATACATGGGGAGCTCAGATTGGAAAGATTATCAGGGAAGAAGAAGGAGATCAGCTGAAGTGGAAAATGATTTCCAGGGCAGCGGCAGGATCCGATGCTAGAATGAGTGGCTGCTCTCTTCCGGTGATTATCAATGCAGGTTCTGGAAATCAAGGAATGACTTGTTCTCTTCCGGTTGTCGAGTATGCCAAAGAAAAGAGGAAGACAGAAGAAGAACTTTTGAGAGCATTGTGCGTTTCCAACTTGATTGCTCAGGATCAAAAGAGGTATATTGGCGCTCTTTCGGCTTATTGTGGAGTGGTATGTGCAGCGGCAGGAGCAGGCGCGGCAATCACATATTTATGTGGGGGAGATGAAGAACAGATTGAAAATACCGTGATCAATACGATTGCAAATATTGGAGGGATGGTCTGTGACGGTGCGAAGCCAAGCTGTGCGGCAAAGATTTCCTCTGCGCTTCAGTCAGCAATTTTAGGACATGAGATGGCAATGAGAGGTATCCGCTTTGAAGCCGGAGATGGAATTGTCATGGAGAATGCGGAAGATACTGTAAAGGCGGTCGGCTATATGGGAAAAAATGGAATGAAACAGACAGATGTGGAGATTTTGAACCTGATGATCGGAAAGACAAAACTTTCATAAGAAACAGCAGGGGGAATAGAAAAGTATTTTCGGAAGTGGATTAGGAATACCTATTGTGACTATAGTAGAGATTCCTTTTCCGCTTCTTTTTATCAGAGGAAGAGAAGAGCGTCAAGAGAAAGAACTATATGTATGCAAATGGAAGGCGCAGGGAAAAGAGAGGGGAAAATTAGGGAAGAGAAAAAGAGCCTTGTCTGTTATTTTTTTCAGACGTATAATAAAATAGTCAGATGAATATCTGATAAAGCACAAGGGGCGGCAAAGAGAGGCGCTGTACTTTGTGGGTTGTCAGAATCAGGTTGGGTGTTGCAAGAGATAAATCGGGACTATGACAATACATATGGCAGGAGGAGATGAGAGATGAAAATAAGTAAAGAAAGGCAGTTGTTTGATAATAGAGCGCTGGTTGCGTTGATCATTCCGCTGATTATCGAACAATTTTTAGCTGTCCTCGTAGGGATGGCAGATTCTATTATGGTGGCGAGTGTCGGGGAGGCGGCAGTGTCTGGCGTATCCTTGGTTGATAATATCGTTGTACTGCTTATCAATATTTTTTCGGCTTTGGCAACCGGTGGGGCTGTTGTCGCGGGTCAGTATCTTGGAAGGAAGAGGGAGGAAGAAGCTTGTAAATCTGCGGGACAGCTTGTGTGGTTTGTCACAATCAGTGCGGTGGGAGTGACCGCGATTGTATATCTATGCAAGAGTTTTATTTTACACGGTGTATTTGGAAAAATAGAGGCAGATGTTATGGAGCATGCCAATACGTATCTGCTGATCGTAACTGCATCCATTCCGTTTATTGCTCTTTATAATGGAGGAGCCGCTATTTTCCGTGCAATGGGTGATTCGAAAATACCGATGATCGTGTCCATGGTCATGAACGTGATCAATGTGAGTGGAAATGCAATTTTAATTTATGGCTTCCACTGCGGAACAGAAGGCGTGGCAATTCCTACACTGGTTTCCAGAGCAGTTGCAGCGATTCTGATCACCATTCTTTTATGTAATTCCAAGAGAGTGCTGCACTTGGAAAAAACATTCCGCTATCGGTTTGATGGTGCGATGGTTAAAAATATCTTAAAGATTGGTGTTCCGAATGGACTGGAGAACAGTATGTTCCAGTTGGGGAAAATTCTTGTATTGAGTCTGGTATCTACTTTTGGAACATATGCTATTGCGGCGAATGCGGTTTCAAATGCAGTGGCAATGTTCCAGATTCTTCCGGGAATCTCAATTAATCTGGCAATCATTACTGTTATCTCAAGGTGTGTAGGAGCAAGGGATTATGAGCAGGTAAAATATTACACAAGAAAACTGCATATCATCACTTATGCATGGATGATCGTTGAAAATATTATTATTGCGCTGCTGATTCCTACTATTTTAAGGGTATATCATTTATCGGATCTCACAGCACAGACAACGGAGCAGATTCTTTTGTTCCATGCAGTTGCAGTTGTGACGATCTGGCCATTATCATTTTCGCTTCCATGTACACTCCGTGCAGCAGGAGATGTCCAGTACACAATGTATATGTCGATCTTTTCCATGTGGATCTTCCGGATTGCGTTTAGCTATGTCCTTGGAAAGTACATGGGATTAGGCGTATTTGGAATCTGGGTTGCAATGGTCATTGACTGGATTTTCCGCGCCATCTGCTTTGTGATTCGATATCTGGGTGGAAAATGGAAGCATAAGGCGACAGTATAAAATGGCAAATACATGCAGGATTGATACAAAAGAAGTAGATTTTTTGGGAAAATATGGAAGAAAAGAAGAAATGCAAAAGGAAAGTGATAGTTTAACTTGTAAAACAGCAAAACCTACTTTATAATAATGACATTGGCAACAGAACATCACAGACAGTTTGCAGGAAAAAGAGCAACTGCAGGGAACTGACAGGCATGCAAATCAGGAAATCTTATAGCTAAGAATACTGAAAGAAGTGCGTGTCAGAATTGTTATCAAGAGAAATGAAAAAATGCAAGGAGGAAACATAGTGAAAAATGAAACAGTCATCGTTCTTGACTTTGGCGGGCAATACAATCAGCTGATTGCAAGACGTGTAAGAGAATGTAATGTATACTGTGAAATCTATTCTTACAAAAAAGATATAGAAGAAATAAAAGCAATGAATCCAAAGGGAATTATCCTGACTGGAGGACCGAACAGCGCATACGAAGCAGATTCACCGACATATTCCACAGAGTTATTTGAACTGGGGATTCCGGTTCTTGGCATCTGCTACGGATCTCAGTTGATGATGCATTTGCTGGGCGGACATGTATGTAAGGCACCAGTTCGCGAGTATGGAAAAATCGAAGTGAATGTAGATACGACATCGAAATTATTTAAAGATGTATCTGAAAAGACAATTTGCTGGATGAGTCATAACGATTACATCGAGCAGGCAGCACCAGATTTCAAAATCTCAGCCTATACAGCAGACTGTCCGGTAGCGGCAGTCGAAAATGAAGAGAAAGGACTCTACGCAGTGCAGTTCCATCCGGAAGTACTTCATACACAGGAAGGAACAAAAATGCTGTCCAACTTCGTATACAATGTATGTGGATGCTCCGGAGACTGGAAGATGGATTCTTTCGTAGAATCATCTATTCAGGCAATCCGCGAAAGAGTTGGAAATGGAAAAGTTCTCTGTGCACTTTCCGGTGGAGTAGACTCTTCTGTAGCAGCAGTAATGCTCTCCAAAGCAGTCGGAGAACAGCTGACATGCGTATTTGTAGACCACGGTCTTCTTCGTAAAAATGAAGGTGATGAAGTAGAAGCGGTTTTCGGACCAGAAGGAAACTACGACCTGAACTTTATCCGTGTCAACGCACAAGAACGTTTCTATGAGAAACTCAAAGGTGTAGAAGAGCCGGAAAGCAAGCGTAAGATCATCGGAGAAGAATTTATCCGTGTATTTGAAGAAGAAGCAAAGAAAATCGGAGCGGTTGATTTCTTAGTACAGGGAACTATTTATCCAGACGTAGTAGAGAGCGGACTTGGCGGAGAATCTGCTGTGATCAAATCTCACCACAATGTAGGAGGACTTCCTGAGTATGTAGATTTCAAAGAAATCATCGAGCCACTTCGCGATTTATTCAAAGATGAAGTACGTAAAGCAGGACTGGAATTAGGAATTCCAGAATATCTCGTATACAGACAGCCATTCCCGGGACCGGGACTTGGAATCCGTATCATCGGAGAAGTAAATGCTGAGAAAGTAAAAATCGTTCAGGATGCAGACGCAATCTACCGTGAAGAGATTGCCAATGCCGGACTTGACCGCAGCATCGGACAGTATTTTGCAGGTCTCACAAACATGCGAAGCGTTGGGGTTATGGGAGATGAGAGAACTTATGACTACGCAGTAGCGCTCAGAGCTGTAAATACAGTTGATTTCATGACTGCAGAAGCAGCAGAGATTCCTTACGAAGTACTGAATAAGGTAATGAACAGAATTATCAATGAAGTCAGAGGCGTTAACAGAGTCATGTACGATCTGACAAGTAAGCCACCGGGAACGATTGAATTCGAATAATATATTAGAGCCAAGAAATGCCTACTTTATGGGCTTTCTTGGCTCTTTCTATGTCCGTTGACAATCAAATGACAATACTTTTTTA
>Oklahoma_p2__coassemble_2247_pt1 | contig 9662 bp, 9 predicted proteins | sample Oklahoma_p2__metabat2_high_PE_041 | metagenome-assembled genome bin Oklahoma_p2
AAGTAAAGACAAAATCGGCACAGATTTTCAAAAAAGTTTGTAATCTCATATGAAAATAGGACAAAATCTGCCTGCTGATGTATCTGAAAGGGCGGGTTTGGAAAAGAAAGACATGGTACAATAAGAGCAAGAACAAATGAATACGAAGGAGATACAAATTATGAATTCTTACGAACATTTATTTTCCCCAATTCAGATTGGAACGACAACAGTAAAAAATCGTGTATTTATGCCGCCGATTTCTACAAATCTTGCTGACAAAGGTTATGTCACAGATGAGTTGGTTGAGCATTATGCGGCACGTGCAAAAGGTGGAGTTGGTCTGATCATTACGGAAGTCACTACCGTAGAGCCTACTTATATTTATCTGCCGGGAGATATGTCTATTTGCGACGATTCTTACATTCCGGGTTGGAAGAAACTGACCGACGCAGTTCATAAATATGGTGCCAAAATTCTTCCACAGTTATTTCATCCAGCTTATATGGCATTTCCGATACCGGGGACTCCGCAGTTGATCGCTCCGTCCAATGTTGGTCCTTACTATGCAAAAGAAGCTCCAAGAGCTGTGACGATAGAAGAACTGAAAGTGATCATCAGACAGTTCGGGGAAGCTGCATTCCGTGTGAAGCAGGCTGGCGGTGACGGAGTAGAAATCCATGCAGCCCATGCTCACGGCTTACTTGGCGGATTCCTTTCCCCGCTCTACAATAAGAGAACAGATGCTTACGGCGGAGACATCCACGGCAGACTGCGTCTGACATTGGAGGTCATTGAGGAAGTCAGAAAAATGTGCGGAAAGGATTTCATCATTGATGTCCGCATTTCCGGTGATGAATATACAGATGGAGGTCAGAACTTAAATGATGCTGTCTATGTAGCAAAACAGTTAGAAAAAGCTGGGGTTGATTTCATCCATGTATCCGGAGGAACTACAATTATGCGAGGAAGTTCGATCCCTGCACCGGGAACACCGATGGGATCCCACAGCAAAGTCGGAGAAGAGATCAAAAAACAAGTATCGATCCCGGTTGCGACCGTAGGACGCATCACAGAGCCATGGTTCGCAGAAGAATTGATTGCAAATGGAAAAGCAGATATTTGCATGATCGGACGCGCGAACCTCTGTGATCCAGAATTTGTACAGAAAGCTTGTGAGGGAAGAGAAGATGAAATCCGTCCTTGCATTGGATGTCTTCGTTGCCTAAATGGCATCATGTTTGGAAAACGTGTCGCATGTACCGTTAATCCATCTCTGGAACTGGAAAACGAGGATAATATTCCGGCTGCACAAGAAAAGAAACAAGTGCTTGTGATCGGAGGAGGGCCGGCAGGCATGGAGGCTGCTTTCGTTGCAAAAAAACGCGGACATGAAGTAGTATTGTGCGAGAAAAGTGATAGTCTTGGCGGACTTGTAAAACTTGCAGCAGTTCCGATCGCAAAACAGGAATTGACGAAAGTGATTCAATATATGGAGAGAAAACTTATCCGGGAAGGTGTAGAAATCCGTCTGAACTGTGAAGTGACAGAGGAAATGCTGAAAAATGAATTCGCAGGATATGAAGTCATTGCAGGAACGGGTGCGGATCCAATTGTAGTAAATGCATTTACTGCATTTAAGCATTGTGTGACTGCAGACGATATTCTTGCAGGAAAAGCGTTTGCCGGAAGGAAAGTAGTAGTGATCGGCGGGGGATCTGTAGGGTGTGAGACTGCAGACTATCTTGCTCCGCTTGTCAACGATCTCTTCCCGAGAAATCGTGAAATCATCTTGCTGGAGATGGCAGACGGGATCATGCTCCAGGAATCTGGTCCGGGCAGAAGTCTTCTGACACAACGGATGATGAAAAAAGGAATTCAGATTCACTGTAAGGCAAAGGTAGAAAAGGTAGAAGCAGAGAAAATCTACTATACAGAGAATGGTGAAGAACACTGTATCTCGGATGCAGATACACTTGTACTTGCGATGGGATACCGACCAGATTCGAAATTAGAAGAAACGCTTAAAAAAGCAAATGTTTCTTACCATTTGATCGGAGATGCAAAGAAGGTAGGAAATATCAAAGATGCAATTACAGAAGGCTATCAGATTGCAAGAGAAATTTAACAGATAGCGGATATAATGTAAAGTAATAAAGAAGCTATTTATTCTAAAACAGGGGACGAGAGTTATTCTCAGTCCCCTACACCAAAATCTGTCTTTTCATACAATACTTCTACACTTGGATCTTCTAAAAGATACGCATATTTATTCATAAACCAGTCTACCAGTTCCGGATCTCTTTTTACATCGGTACTGTTATTTGTAAACACATTGACCGTTCCTAGTTCAAAATGCATCTTCAGCATTTGGATGTCATAATCAATCATCTCTTTTGTCTGCCCTTTGATCCCAACCATCAGACACGGGGAGTCAAAGTATCTTCGGACTTCTTCCGGGGAATCAAAATTAGCATGTTTATTTAAATAGTCTTCCCGAAAGCTTCGATTGAATGTCTCTACACCAATCTTAAAAGTAATTGGAATTCCCATATACTCCCGCATTTTTTGCAAATGTTTCCGATACATCCAGTGAGCTTCAAAAAATAGACGGTGAATCTGCTTTTCGATGATGATATCTTTGATCATTTTTAATGTTTCTTTTGGAAGTTCGAAACAGCTTCCAGAGTTGATGACTTCCAACACTCCGAGTTCTCCAGTGACACGAGAGAGAATTTCATAGTTCAAATCATTTATTGTATCAATATCCCGGGAATTGTCATCAATATAATCACAGAATCGGCATTTGCCCCAGGCACATGGTTTGCCTTTCAGAAGTACGATTTCGCGGGGATTTTTATCGGTGATCTTATTATACCTTTCCATGAGATTTCTCCTTATCTGCAGCTATTTTGATGGAAGAAGGAACTACAGCCAGAAGAGCAACAGTTAAAGCAAGAACAATGGCTCTGTCTGCATAGTCTGTCAATCCTTGTACGATACAGACACTGGCAGTTAATCCCAGACCAAGATGATGGAGCAGTTGTACCAAAAGTGTGGATCCCGAAGAAGTAATTCCGCCAAACACGATCGCGGTGATGGAAGAACTGATGACGGTTCCGGGAATGCTGACGATTCCTGCTCCAAGCAGGATTTTTATCAACCTTTTCCTATCGTGAAATGATATTTTCTGAAAAAGAAGTCCTGCAATCCCACCGGTGATCATCTGAACAGGTAAGTAATAAAGAGCATAAATATCAGTAGTCACGCCTCCAATGAGATTGCTTATGATCCCCGGGATCATTCCCGAAAGAGGTCCCATCAGAGCTGCTGCGAATACAGTTCCAAGAGAATCCAGATAAACCGGAAGCCGAAACAGCAGCGCGATATGCCCTCCGATGAGGTTGATTACAGAACAAAGTGCGAGAAGACAAAGCTTATTTGTCGAAAATTTTCTCATTGTGAGTCTCCTTTCATAATCTGTTCTAAGACAGAACAGCTTACCTTAGGATGCACTCCAAGAACTCTGTCAAAAAACATCTGCATAAATGCCAGAGGAGAAGTTTTGGTCAGAACGTGACTGTTTTTGTGTCCATGCCAGAAATCAAATCCATCTACGACACTCTGACCGATGCAAAGCCCGTCTGTTGCAATTCTCGTACAGGCATCGATACCACTGCAGAGTGTACGGTCTACAAAATAGGCCACTGCAAGAGGATCATTGATAACACAGCCGATGACACCTTCCTGTTTCCAGTGGAAGTCAAAATAGAACCGGGTAATCTTTCGGATCCTTTCACCTATCTGTGGATTCACATAGCACATATATTCTAAGATGTTGGGAGTCAGAACAATTTTTCTTGTCACATCTAATCCGACCATATGAATTTTTTTATCCTGGCAGACAGGCAGGTCTTCAAATGCACGGTATACGATTTCTGCTGCATGAGGATCACACCAGTAGTTGTATTCTGCAACAGGTGAACAGTTTCCGTGACTTTGATAACTTCCGCCCATGCTGATCAATTCCCCAAGTCCGGCAAGACTTTGCGGATCCTCTTGAATCACTTTTGCAAGGTTTGTAAGAGGCCCAAGTGCAATGATCGACACCGGGTCATTAGTTTGGGCAGCATTTTTCAGTGTGTGGGTAAGAAACTCCACACCACTTTCATCCATGATTTGATTAGTAATTTCAGGGTAATTAGATTCGCCGAGACCGTCTTCCCCATGGGTATCCATGGCATCCACGTAAGGGCGGACAAGTGGCAGTTCTTCTCCAAGATAAACAGGAATGTCCGGGCGGTTCATCCAGTGAAGGACTTTTTTAGCATTTGCCACACCTTTTTTTGCCGGTACATTTCCAGAGACAACTGTGATCCCTAAAACTTCTAATTCGGGTGAGCAAAGTGCCAACATCAGCGCAAGCGCGTCATCGATCCCGGGATCACAGTCAATAATGACTTTTTTAGCATTCATTCTCCAATCTCCTTTACTTTTTGATTCTGTGCTCAGAGAGCTACAGTATGAGATACTTGGTTTTTTATACTGGGAAGTTCACGAACCAGTCCAGAGGGTAAGAAATCCCTTCTGATTTTATAAATGCGATGTAGAGTATAGCACAAAATAGAGTGCATGTACAGTGTTTTATGAGGAAACGTTTATACTTTTTGGAATGTTTCTCTGCTTTTTACGTTATTGGTGTTGAATTAAAAGTAAAAGCAGACAACTTCAGAAAGTTGCTTGTTTTTTATTGGAATAGTTTCCTTGAAAATGTTATAATACTTGCATACTATTTCATATACTGTTTGCTCTGTAAATTTTTTGACAGAAAAATTGTGTGTAGGATGGGAGAAATCTTTATGATGTCAAAAGAACAGTTTTTGGTTATTTTTTATGGAAAATATATACTCGTTTTTGGAATCCTTTTCTGGCTCTGTATCCATTATTGTCGGAAAGGATTTTTTCGGTTTTCTTTTGAAGGGATGATTGAATGTAAATTAAAAAAGTTGCTGGAACAGAAAAAGCATTTTCTGGAAATATTGTTTAATATCCTTGTCCTTTTTCTGAGTTCCTTCCTTTTCTTTCGCGCGCTACTTCCCGCAGCAGCTGATCTCCCTCACGCACTCAAGGATGAGTTCACTTTTTTTGAAGGAGTCGTAGAAGAGGGAAGTAATATTCAATCAAAAAACAAATGGGAAGCTTACAATATTTCTATTCAGAATCCAAAAGGAACTACTATAAAGCTCAGCATTTATGGAAAAAACGGGATTGCGACCGGGGATGTGATTTCAGCAGAATATCTTCCACATTCCAAAGCAGGTGTGTTACTTTCCTGCAAAAAGACTAATGCTTCCGCTCAAAAAGCAGAGTCTTGGTCTGAGAAAATAAATTCCATATCACAATCGGTTCGGATCAGTACTGCAGTAGTCTGGATACTTTTATTTGGAGCATTACTTTTTTTCAGCAGAAAGCAGAAATATGTCAATGCGTATTCTAAAAAAGAAAATGTTATTTTGATACAAATGCCTCCGATATTATTGCGATTAATCTCAGTATTTTTCTGGGTTTGTGGAATCTTCGGTGCACTTGGTATATTTGGATTCGTCACGCAAGTGTTTCAGACAGGTGTTGATACAATCTATGCATTGCTGATTAGTGTATGTGCGTTGCTCTTTGGTTTTCTGCGACTTTATTGCAGGGAAAAGAGGATACTGATCAAAGGTGCATACATGCGGATAGAAACGTTGTTTCAAAAGGCAGACTTTCACCGAGACGATATTGTATATCGTTTCACAGGGGAAAACAATGAGAAAATCATTTTTTATCAAAACGGGAAAAAACTCACGTTTGTAGATGCTGTATATCCAGGCTATCAAGAACTACTTTGTTGGCTTGAGAAAGAAAAAAGAGGGGGACTATAAATGAAAAAGAACTGCATTGCTTTTCCGAGTGGGACGGAATGGAGGGACAACATGGAGCAAACGAAGTATGAAATTGTGATTCCGCTTCAAAAGGAAACATTACGCCGGAGATTAAAAGAAACCACTTATCCTCTTTGCATAGAAAATGAAGCATACCGTCATCAAATATTATCAGATTTTTCAAACGATTGTCTTCGATTGAAAGCGTCTGCCGGTATTATGAAAAGCAATGGAACTTTATTTGAAGGAACGGTTATCGAAGAAGTGTATGGCATGCGGATCATTGGCACATTCCGTATTCTTCCAAGGATAAAAATTTTGACATTGCTCTTTCTTACGGCAATGACTGTAGCTATTTTTTTTATAGCAGGAAGCAGTTTTCCTACGATATTTCTCTTACTTCCAGTGGTGGGACTATGGTTCTATCTATATAAACATTTAGAAACAATTTTTGATACGAAGAGTGGCGATGAGCGGATTTTCCAATATATTCGGGAAGAACTAAATGGAATGATTGTACAAAAATAGCGTAAAAAGTAAAAAAAATTATGTTTATCATTAAATTATAATTGACAAGGATAAAAAATGCCAAAAGAATATTTGGATGTATTGGCAAAGGAAATTCTCCTTTTACAGCTAAAACAGCTATTCAGATACGAAAAATTGCAATGTATGTTCTGATTTTTGCTGTTTTTTCCGTACTCTCTGTTTTTAAAATGGCATTTTCATCCTTCTTTATGTGTGGGTTATTCGCCCTCATCTTGTTTTGTATTTCCCTTATTTTTGATTATGGATGTGAATTACAGCAAGAAGTAGATGAAATGATATAAAGGAGATTTGATATGGCAATAATTTTAAGACTTGATAGAATGATGGCGGATAGAAAGATAAGCCTAAACGAACTCGCGGAAAAGGTTGGTATTGCAAATGTCAACTTATCTAAAATTAAAACAGGTAAAGTAAGTGCTATTCGTTTTTCTACGTTGAATGCTATTTGCAAAGTGCTGGATTGCCAGCCGGGGGATATATTAGAATATCAGAAAGACGCGGAAGAGTAAAAAGCTAGGTTGTATTGCGGAACGACTGCCATACTTTCTTTTCACATTAACCGATTTCCTATGCAGGGCTGAAAAGCCCTGCATTTCTTACGTTTTTGTTAGAATTTTGTAAGAAAACTTGATACAAAAGAATGCTCTCATCCATTATAATAAAAAGAAGTAAAGAAGGAGGAAACGATATGGACACAATCTTGAAACGGGATAAATACTCTGATGGAAGGTGGGAAAAACGATGTATGCTAAATTGATTTTCCAAAATGCAAAACGCTCTGCGAAGGACTATCTAATCTACATTGTTACCTTGACGATCTGCGTTACTTTGTTTTATGCGTTTCTATCCATATCCAGCAGCTATTATCATCCAGATATTGGAACAGCTTATGAGATTACAGCATTTAGCGATGGTATCCAATTGGCAGTTTGTGCAATCACCCTGTTGTTATTGTTCCTGATACGCTATGTAAATAACTATATGCTGCGGCGTAGGCAAAAGGAATTTGCAGTACAATCTATTATGGGGATGGAGCAGAAAACAATCAGTTGGCTCTTTTTTGCTGAAACTTTTTTGATGGGAGCTGTATCGATTGTCATTGGTATTGCTCTTGGCGTGCTATGTTCGCAATTTATGTCCGCTATGCTGCTGGCTTCTTATGGTCAGAGTTATGAGCTGACATGGACACTGTTCCCGGATACTGTTCTTTGGACAGTCGGTTTTTTTACAATCAGTTTTTTTGTAGTTGGACTGTTTAATGTCTGTACTATTCGTAAGATTAAGATTATAGATATGCTGTCTGCGGATAGACAAAATGAACCGGATTTGAAGAAAAATCGGTTTATGCCGACGATTCTTGTAATCTACTTGGCGCTTTCTATATGGATGTTGGAAACAGGGATTCAAAAGATGATTTTTTTCTTTGATCCGCGATTTGCTTTTCCGATTCATATTCTATTTTGGGGAAATATCATGTTCCCGGCGCTCACTTTGCTTTGGTCGTTCACTTGGCTGTGCAAAAAGAAAGTATGGACATTGCAAACTTTGCTTATCGGTCTATTAGTCTGTACAGTTCCCAATACTGTATTTTCGGCTCTTGTACCGGTTTTTGAAAGCAAGTATTATCTAACCCTTGGCGCAGGTACAATTAATCAATATTTGATGTTCGTTGTTGCAGACTTACTTTTTTTGATATACGGAATTATTTATCTGTCCAGCAGTGCAATTGTTGTATGGAAAAGCAAATCTCCCGCACACAGGTATCAAGGGAATAACCTGTTTTTCTTTGGACAGATCATATCTAAGCTCTCGACAACGACAAAAACAATGACCTTGATCTGCATCACTCTGACAACGGCCATTCTTATGTTCATAATTGCACCAATACTGACCGAATGGAGTATGGGATATTTGGATAGCCGATCCATGTATGATGTGCAGATCAATTCTCGATATAATAATGTGGATGAAGAAGATGACTTGCCAGTAGGAGATTATGAGTTGGTAACAGAATTTTTGGCAGAAGAAGGAATTGCGACAAATGCAGACTGTACTTTTAGTCTTTACCTTCCAAATCGCGAAGATTTTCATAGCCGTGTAAAGCATGAGTTTCCTGTGGTTGCTATTTCTCTTAGCGATTATAATGCTATTCGAGAAATGCTGGGATATAAGACGGTCACGCTTGAGGAAAATGAATTTACAACCCAGTGGCATATGGCTGTAACAACGGATGAACAAGAGGAGTTTATACGTAGTCATGCAATAGTAGACACCGATGCCGGAAGACTGACACTTTCTGAACAGGCCAGTCATCAAGAAGCGATGGGTGAAACCTTATACAATTCCTATACGCAAGTTGTATATGTGTTTCCTGACAACATTTGCCAAAATCTTCTTTCTGTCAATCGGAATCGCTATATCCAGACCTCAGGAGAACTTTCTTATTCAGATGCAGCAGCCTTAGAAAACAAGTTTATAAAGGCATATCCGGAACTTTCAGAAAATGGTGTTGGGTATTATATTCGATTAAGTACGCTGCAAGTCAATGAGGCAAAGGGGATGAACTGCATTCTGAAGACGGCGATGATTTATGGTGCGGTGGTTTTAATGGTAATATGTCTTACTATCTTATCTTTACAGCAGCTTTTGGATGCCGGACAGTATCGTTACCGTTTTGGAGTACTTCGCAAGTTGGGTGTCGAGGAACAGGATATAAAAAGTCTTGTAAGGAAACAGTTAAGTGTATGGTTTGGTTTGCCGGTAGTGGTATCCATTATAGTTTCTGCTATTGTTGTGGAGTACTTCTTGCAATCCGTTTCCGTTGAAATTTCCGCTTATATCGGAATTGAAGCTTTAATTACGCAAGTATCCATTACGATATCCATTCTTATACTCTTACTGCTATGTTATTTTCTAAGTACTTGGATATTGTTTCGGAGATCTATCACGGAATAAAACGAATTGGGGCAGGGAAACCTTGCAATCCATTGGTCTGCTGCTTCTTGAGAAAGATAAAGATTATTCTCTTCCAGATATTGACCGAATTCCTCATAACATTGTTTGTGGGACAGCCTGCTTGAACTGCATTGTTTATGTTTGGTCAGATACGCTAATAATTGTTGCACTATGATGTTGTATTGGTTCATGAAACCACCTCTTATTGATATGATACCCTCAAGTAGGACACAAAAATATAAAAACCTACTTGGGGGT
>Oklahoma_p2__coassemble_2852_pt1 | contig 7637 bp, 6 predicted proteins | sample Oklahoma_p2__metabat2_high_PE_041 | metagenome-assembled genome bin Oklahoma_p2
TGACGGAGAAAAATTTATTATTTTTCATTGTCCTCTTGACGGGTAGCACACCATTCCTGGCGGATTACTTCCTCTACCATTGTGCGATAGCTGTCCTTGTCGGAAGCATCGTTAAATACCGTCTTCACTGTATAACCCTGCTCATTTAACTCTTGTGCACGCGCCTCTGCACGCTCCATATTTCTCGCTGCCATATAGACAACCGCTCCTTCTTTTGCACATCTGACTGCACAAGCCAGTCCAATTCCTCTTGTAGAAGCTGTGATCAGTACAACTTTTCCTTTTAAACGCATGTGAAAAATACCTCCTTTATCTTTTTTCTACCATAACGCATTTCCTTGAAAATAGCAATGCCGATGCACGGTATCCTCACAGTTTGATCAATCCTGCGTACACTGGATTTCCACATATCTCGCCCTGATCTTCTCCCCGAAAAATCTGTCATGCTCCACCAGAAGCATCGTCGGACGATAGGTCTGTATCAGCTCTTCGATCTGTGTTCTGGAAAACAGATCAATAAAATTCAGCGGTTCATCCCAAATATAGAGGTGTGCCTGCTCACAGAGACTTTTTGCAAGCAGTACTTTCTTTTTCTGCCCTCCACTGTAAGATTCGATTGGTTTTTCAAACTGTACCCGGGAAAAATCCAGTTTTCGCAGCAACGCTTTCAAAAGTGTTGGATCCACTCCTTCTTTTATTGCAAATTCATCAATCATCCCACAAAGCTGCTCTGCATCCTGAGAAACATAAGATATTTTCAAGCCGGAGGTAACCTCTAATTTCCCCCGATAAGAAATATCTTCTCCCAGGATCCTCTTTATCATACTTGATTTTCCAGATCCATTTTTCCCCTTCAAGATGACCTGCTCTCCATTTTTCACTTCAAAATTTAACGGACCTGCCACTTTCTTCTCCCCATAAAATAGTTCCAGATTTTCTGCTCTAACCAATACCTCCTTATGATGTCTAAGCGGAAACAGTTTTAAATCATCTACTTTCTCTACATTTTTTAAGAGCTTTTTCTTATCCTCTACAGCCTTCTGTGCCCGCTGTTCAATCACAAGCGCACGTTTCATCATCTTCGCAGCCTGATGACCGATATATCCGCGGTCTCCTGCGTGATTTCCAATTTTACTTTTTTCAATCCGATCCGACCACCCGGCAGTTCTCCCCGCAGCCTTTGTCAGTTTTCCGATCTCTTTTTTCAAACGCTCCTGTTCATCAGCCTCATAAGCATCTTTTCGCTCTTTATTTTCCTGCCACACAGTGAAATTCCCCTGGCAGATCTCAATTCCGTCTTTGTTAATTGCCAGTATGTGATCCACACATCCATCCAGAAAATATCTATCATGGGAAACTAAAAGAAATCCTTTCTTCTTTTTCAGATATGTCATTACAATCTCCCTTGTATCCAGATCCAGATGATTGGTCGGCTCATCTATTAACAGAAATGCATTCTCCTTTGCAAACAGTACTGCCAGCAGTACCTTTGTCTGCTCTCCGTTGCTGAGTGTCTCAAACGGACGGTACAACACTTCTGCATCGGTATCCATCAAAGATAATTCTCTGCAGATCCTCCAAAGTTCATACAACGGATCCACTTCCTCCACAATATCAATCGTCATCTTCCCCTGATTTTCTACCGAAAATGGAAAATATTCAAAAGTCACTGCACTTGTGATTGTGCCTCGGTATTCATAAATCCCTTCCAATAATTTTAAAAGCGTGGTCTTGCCTCTTCCATTTCTTCCGATCAGACCAAGTTTCCAGTCCGTATCGATCCGAAACGAAACATGCTCAAAAATATTGTCATAGCTTCCCTCATAATAAAATGTCAAATCGTTCACACAAATATGCGACATCTCTATCCCTCCATCTTTTTGCTGTGCATCTGATGGAAAATCTACTCCTAATAAATCCAACAAAGTTCGTTGCCTTCCTTACAACCTCTCTGTCACATCCCATAGTATTCCGAAGAAAGTTTCTGCGTAATAAAAAAAGACACAGAACGCTTCAAAAACTTTCTGCATCTTCAAACATCCCACTCCTGCTCACCTGCGGTTATGGACATACTGCTTATGTTCTCTTGTTATTATATCTCTGCGCTACAGCTTGTGCCGCAACATAATAAGACTGCGAAAGATTTTCCTGCAAATGCACAAACATACAAAATACAATCTGCCCATCCAACGATTCTTGGCAGACTATTTTTCCTTCTTGTGCCTGTTTAGTTTTTACTATTTGCAAGAAATACTGCTCATCTTTCCAGCTCCTATCCTCTTCTTATTGATTCCGAGAAACTATTTCTTCTGAATCTATCCACACTTTATCACAATTTTTCAAAGGTTGTCAACACGAAAATGTTTGTATCCCCCTTCGCAATCAGTTATACTGAAAGCAACTAACAGACTGAATATAGAGGAGGACTTATGTTGAATATAAAAGAATTGAAAAAAACAGATTTACATTGTCACCTGGACGGATCCCTTTCCGCCACTACACTTTCCCATTTTTTGCATCGTACACCAGATTTTTCCGAACTTTCGGTAGATGATTCCTGCACTTCCCTCACGGAGTATTTAAAGAAATTCGATCTCCCGCTGCACTGTCTTCAGACAAAAGCGAACTTAGAACTGGCTGCATACACATTCTTAAAAGAACTTGCCGCAGACCAGATGAAATACATCGAAGTTCGATTTGCCCCTACACTCTCCACGCAGGATGGTCTCTCCTGTGAAGACGTGATTGAGAGTGTCCTGCGGGGACTGGAAAAAGGAAAATCTGAGACAGGAATTGATTATAATGTGATCACCTGTGCAATGCGCCATTTTGCGCCAGAACAGAATATGCAGCTCCTTGACAGTATGGAAAAATATGTCGGACACGGTGTCTGCGCGCTTGACCTTGCCGGAGATGAGTCAAAGTTTCCAAATCCTCTTTTTCATGAACTCTTTGAGGAGGCAAGACACCGAAAGATTCCTTTTGTCATCCATTCTGGTGAGACTGGCAATGTGGAAAATGTCCGCACAGCCATGGAGTACGGCGCAGCCCGCATCGGCCATGGTCTTGCACTGATTCAAGATCCGGACCTGATGCAGGAGATTGCCCGAAGAGGAATCGGAATCGAAATGTGCCCGACAAGCAATCTCCAGACACATGCTATCGACAGCTGGAACAATTACCCACTCGATACCTTCTTACATGCAGGCGTCAAAGTCAGTGTCAACACCGACAACCGCACCGTCAGCAACACAACGATGGCCCATGAATTAGAGCGCATTCAGAAATTATATGGAAGCGATGATATCATCCGCCAGGTTATAAAGAATGCAGAAGAGACTGCTTTAAAAAACCTCTAACAATTACACCAAAATACAAGGAGGAATTGACCCAAACGAGCCAATTCCTCCTTGTGCAATTTAATCTCTTTTCTATATAAATAATTCTTTCTTATCTGTCAATAAACTGCCTTCTATATTTTTTCAGTCCACTCTCAATTTTCTCCAGTTTAGGCATTCTCCACTCCCAGTTTGGACTCCCCACCGTTCCTGGCGTGTTCAGATGTGCCTCTTTTCCCATTCCAAGAATATCCGCAAGCGGAATGATCGCATACTCCGCCCTGCTCTTTAACGTGTAGGTGAGCAGACGCTCTTTCACGGATCCCTGCCGGATACCTTCTCTTGATAGGAAACGGCGCACTTTTCGTTTCTCTGCCACAGACAGATCACCATACCATTCCATCAGCGTATCATTGTCATGGGTTCCGGTGTAGATGATCATATTTTCCACATCGTCAAAACTGTCTTTTGCATATTTTCCCGAAGTGTCGATGGAGAACATCAGGATCTTCATTCCTTTTAAGTGATAGTGTTCCTTTAATTCCAACACCTCCGGCCGAAGATCCCCGAGATCTTCCGCCACCAGGTTCACTCCCGGGATCTGCTCCAGAAGGGTGTCGATCACTTCATATCCCGGCGCCAGGATCCACTCTCCCTCAACAGCTGTCGGACAGGACGCCGGAATTTTCCAAAATGTATCAAACGCACGGAAATGATCGATACGGATAATGTCAAACAGACGATTGCTATACCCGATCCGATCCACCCAGAACTGATAGTTCTGCTTTTTCAGATACTCCCAGTCATAGATTGGATTCCCCCATCTCTGTCCGGTCGCGCTGAAATAATCCGGCGGCACGCCCGCGATAAAGATCGGTCTTCCATCTGTGTCGAGAAGAAAGTTTTTCTTTCCCGCCCACACATCGACAGAATCCATCCCGACATAGAACGGCACGTCCCCCATAATGCGGATCCCATTTGCATTTGCAGCATTCTTCATTTCCATCCACTGGCAGTAAAACAGATACTGCAAGAAGATCTGATAGTCTGCCTCTTCTCTGACCACTTTCGCAACTTCCGTTTTGTGTTCCGGCCAGTTTTTATGTTCCGGCTTCCAGTCATTCCAGCAGAGTCCTCCGTTTGCTTTCTTAAATGCACGGAACAGTCCGTATTCCTGCACCCATTTCTGTGCAGCAAACGTCTGATACTCCTCTGTCTGGTCCAATCCTTTTTCGATAAATGCCTGAAATGCCTCCCGCAGATACGTTTCTTTCCACGTCCGCACCTGCTCATACTGCACCCTCGTACTTCCTGCAAGCTCTGATACCGGAAGTTCTTTTAAAAGCTTCTGTTCCCACAATTTTTCGAGACTGATGTATATCTCATCCCCGGCGCAAGAAGAGTACGGCTGATACGGAGAATTTCCGTAACCAACCGGATTGAGCGGCAAAATTTGCCATATTTTCACACCCGATACACGCAGATATCCGATAAATTTTTCTGTCTCTTTTCCCAGTTCTCCAACTCCCGTGTGTGACGGGAGCGAAGATACGGGCATCAATATCCCTGTTTCTCTCATGTTCGTTTCCTCTTATGATAATTTCCAGATATCTCTGTTGTACTCAGCGATTGTACGATCTGCGGAGAAATACCCTGCCTTTGCGATGTTGACAAGCGCTTTCTTTGCCCACGCGGTCTGATCCTCATAATCTGCGAGCATTTCTTCTTTCTTCTGAATATATTCTCTGATATCCAGAAGCGCCATGAACCAGTCTTTGGACACGATTTCTTTGTAGAGTCTTCCAAGGTTCACCGGATCTCCAATCTGAATCATCTCCTTGCTGATAATGAAGTCCACAAGTTCTTCTACGGTGGTATCACTCTCATAAATCTCTCTCGAGCAATAAGAAGCATCCTCATAAAGTTTGATGACTTCCTCCGATTTCTTTCCAAAAATATAGATATTCTCATCGCCGACAAGCTCGTGGATTTCCACATTTGCCCCGTCTTCCGTTCCAAGTGTGACTGCGCCATTTAACATAAACTTCATATTTCCGGTTCCGGATGCTTCCTTGGATGCAAGGGAAATCTGCTCAGAAATATCACATGCCGGAATCAATTTTTCTGCCTTTGTCACGTTATAATTCTCTACCATGACAATCTTCATATGTTTGCTCACGATCGGATCATTTTCAATCAGCTGCTGCAGACAGAGGATCAGATGGATAATATCTTTTGCGATTGTGTAAGCCGGCGCTGCCTTTGCTCCGAAGATCATTGTGATCGGACGTTTCGGAAGATTCCCTTTTTTGATCTCTTTGTATTTATAGATTGCATAGAGTGCATTCATCTGCTGTCTCTTGTACTCATGCAGACGTTTGATCTGAATGTCAAATACAGAATTGGTGTCAATCTCCACATGCTGTGTCCGCTTCAGATAATCCGCAAGCTCCTGTTTGGAGTGCATTTTGATCTCTCTTAACGTTTTCAGCACCTGCTCGTCATCTTTGTATGCAAGCAATTTCTCCAGATGCTTGGCATCTTCCATATATTCCGATCCGATCAGTTCTTTCAGATAGGCAGCCAGTTCTGGATTACAGTGCACGAGCCATCTTCGGAAGGTAATCCCATTTGTCTTATTATTGAATTTCTCCGGATAAATGTCATAGAACGGTTTCAGTTCCGATTCTTCCAAAATCTGTGTGTGAAGCGCTGCAACCCCATTGACTGCATATCCAAAATGAATATCGATGTGTGCCATATGTACACGGTCCATCTCATCGATGATATACACACGCTCATCATGGTAATCTCTTCTGACACGCGCATCCAGTTCCCGGATGATCGGCATCAGATGCGGCACTACTTTTTCAAGATAAGCCACTGGCCATTTTTCCAATGCCTCTGCAAGGATCGTATGGTTTGTGTATGCACATGTCTTTCTCACAACATCAATGGCGGTATCCATATTAAATCCTCTCTGCATCAAAAGACGAATCAGTTCTGGGATCACCATTGTCGGATGGGTATCGTTGATCTGCACTGCCACATGCTCATGCAATCTGTAAAGGTCATATCCATGTTCCTCTGCCTCTTTTAAAATCAGCTGCGCGGCATTGCTCACCATAAAATACTGCTGATAGATGCGGAGTAACTGTCCTGCCTCATCGCTGTCGTCCGGATAGAGGAACAGTGTCAGGTTTCTCGGGATATCTGTCTTATCAAAATCGATTCCGTCCCGGATAATGGATTCGTCTACCGTATCTACATCGAACAGGTGTAGACGATTGCATCCATTTTTATATCCCGGCACGTCGATATCGTACATCGTGGAAGTCAGTGTAAAATCTTTAAATGGCACTTCAAACTGCACGTCTGTCTTTGTCAGCCAGCTAAGATCAGTGATCCATGGGTTTTTCTCTTCTTTCTGCTTATAATCTGCAAATGTCTGGCGGAACAACCCATCGTGGTAGTTCAGACCGACACCGTCTCCATTCAATCCGAGTGTGGCAATCGAATCTAAAAAACATGCTGCAAGACGTCCCAATCCCCCATTTCCGAGAGAAGGCTCCTGCTCGATCTCCTCGATCTCCGTGATCTGATGTCCGTGCTTTTCCAACACTTCTTTTGTCTCCTCAAACAATCCGAGGTTGATTAGGTTATTTGACAGCAATTTCCCAATCAAAAATTCTGCTGAAATATAATAAAGCTTCTTCTTTCCTTCATTTCGCTTTGCACCTTTCATCTTCTCCTTCGTGAGAATAAAAAGTGCTGTATAGATTTCTTTGTTCGATGCTTCTTTGATTGTTTTTTGATAGCGTTCCTGCAAAATCTGTTCCAATAATTTTTCCATCTGAGCTCTCCTTATCCTTTCTCAATTGCCTCACTACTATTTATTTTTTCACTTCTTCAATAAATTCTTTCATCATCCTTGTAAGTTGTGTGCCCATCGCAACACCTACTTCTTTACAAACTTCTTTGAACTCTTCAGCTACTTCCTTATCGACTTTGTATGTCTTCGGAACCAACCCTGCTTTCTCATCCCACTTATCTTGCGGTCTGTTTTTCTTTTCCTCACTGTTTTGCATGCGCACCTCTAACCTCCCTACAAGTATATAATATCATATACGTATACGTATATCAACATTTTTCTCTGATCATCAAATTATTTTCAGGATACTGAATAAAAATAAAAAAGCACTTGAAAGCTTAATAAAAAAATCAGCTTTCAAGTGCTTTTTAGGCTGCGGATGACAGGAATCGAACCTGCACGGTCTCCCACTAGATCCTAAGTCTAGC
>Oklahoma_p2__coassemble_4837_pt1 | contig 4400 bp, 7 predicted proteins | sample Oklahoma_p2__metabat2_high_PE_041 | metagenome-assembled genome bin Oklahoma_p2
TACGACGTTTAACTCTTTTTGGCATTAACATTATTTATCGCTCCCTTCCTTAGTTGCCTTTGTTGGAAGAACTTCGCCTTTGTAGATCCAAACTTTCACACCTACTTTTCCGTAAGTTGTGTCAGCTTCTGCGAAGCCATAATCAATATCTGCTCTTAATGTCTGAAGCGGGATTGTTCCTTCGCTGTAGAACTCTGTACGAGCCATATCAGCTCCGCCAAGACGTCCGGAAACTGCTGTTTTAACACCAAGTGCTCCGGCTTTCATTGTTCTTGACATACAAGATTTCATAGCACGTCTGAAAGAGATACGGTTCTCTAACTGTAATGCAATGTTCTCAGCTACTAACTGAGCATCTTTGTCTGGTCTCTTGATTTCTTTAATGTCAACAATAAGTTTTTTATCTGTAAATTTCTGAAGTTCTGCTTTTACTTTCTCAATCTCAGAACCGCCTTTACCAATTACTACACCTGGTTTAGCTGTGTAGATAATGATTTTTACACGGTCAGAAGCTCTTTCAATTTCGATTTTAGAAACTCCAGCACTGTATAATTTCTTCTTAAGAAATGTTCTGATCTTGTGGTCCTCTACTAAGCAGTCTGCAAAATCAGCTTCTGCATACCATTTAGAGTCCCAGTCTTTAATAACACCGACTCTTAAGCCATGAGGATTAACTTTCTGTCCCATGATTGCCCTCCTTATCTTTCATTCAGCACAAGTGTAATGTGGCTCATTCTCTTCTCGATTCTGTAAGCTCTTCCCTGTGCTCTCGGTCTAATTCTCTTCATTGTTGGTCCCTTGTTTGCATAACATTCTTCAATGTAAAGGTTCTCAACATTCATACCGTTGTTGTTCTCAGCATTTGCGATTGCTGATTCTAATAATTTCTTTATTAAACTAGAAGCGTATCTTGGATTGTAAGTTAAAATACCAAGTGCTGTCTGTACATCCTTACCTCTGATGGCATCTAATACGAAACATGCTTTCTGAACTGAAACTCTAGCGTAAGATAACTTAGCTGACGGTCTAGTGTCTTTGTTTGCATTTCTCTCTCTTTTGATTTGGGATCTATGTCCTTTAGCCATGGATGAATCCTCCTTTCATAATTAAGCCCTCCCCAAGGGTACTATGTACCCAAAGGGTGTTGTTTTATTCATCTCTATTAACGAACTCTTGATTTCTTTTCGTCTTTTCCATGTCCTCTGTATGTTCTTGTTGCAACGAACTCTCCGAGTTTGTGTCCAACCATATCTTCTGTTACATATACAGGTACATGTTTTCTTCCGTCATGAACGGCGATTGTATGTCCAACCATCTGTGGAAAGATTGTAGAGCGACGTGACCATGTTTTGATCACTGATTTGTCGCCTGCTTCATTCATAGCTTTTACTTTTTTAAGTAAGCTTTCGTCCGCGAATGGTCCTTTTTTAAGTGAGCGAGCCATAGGTTCTAACCTCCTTGTAAACTATTTATTTGATACCTTTACCATCTCTTCTTCTAACGATTAACTTGTTAGAATGTTTGTTTTTCTTTCTTGTCTTAAGACCAAGTGCTGGTTTACCCCAAGGTGTACATGGACCTGGACGACCAATACCAGTCTTACCTTCACCACCACCGTGTGGATGGTCGTTAGGGTTCATAACAGAACCACGAACTGTTGGTCTGATACCCATGTGACGTTTACGTCCGGCTTTACCGATGTTCACAAGGTTGTGATCTCCGTTTCCTACTACACCGATAGATGCTCTACAAATGATCGGAACCATTCTCATCTCTCCAGACGGAAGTCTAAGTGTAGCGTATTTTCCTTCTTTCGCCATTAACTGAGCGCTGTTACCAGCTGAACGAACTAACTGTCCGCCTCTTCCTGGATATAACTCGATGTTGTGAATCTGTGTACCAACCGGAATTTCAGAAAGTGGTAAGCAGTTTCCTACTCTTACTTCTGCTTCTGGTCCGTTCATAACTTTCATTCCATCTGTTAATCCCTGAGGAGCTAAGATGTAAGCTTTCTCTCCATCTGCGTAGCAGATTAAAGCGATGTTAGCTGTTCTGTTCGGATCGTATTCGATACCGATTACAGTAGCCGGAATTCCGTCTTTTCTTCTCTTGAAATCAATTACTCTATATTTTCTTTTTGCTCCGCCTCCGCGGTGTCTAACTGTGATTTTACCCTGATTGTTACGACCAGCTGTTTTGCTTAAAGATACAACTAAAGATTTCTCCGGAGTTGTCTTTGTGATCTCTGAGAAATCAGAGCCAGTCATATGTCTTCTGGAAGGTGTATATGGGCGGTATGTTTTAATTCCCATTACTGTCTCTCCTTTCAATTCCTAATTTTTCGTTTCACGGATTTGCACCGTATAGTTACTTTATCTTATAAGCCTTCGAAAATCTCGATATCAGCGCTTTCTTCTGTAAGCTGAACGATTGCTTTCTTTGTCTTTGCAGTTTTTCCGTATGTCATACCACGTCTTTTTGTTTTTCCATCAAGATTCATAGTATTTACGCTTTTTACTTTTGTTCCTGCGAACATTTTTTCAACTGCTTCTTTTACCTGAGACTTTGTTGCCTGTGGATGAACTAAAAATGTGTATTTCTTTTCAGCCATAGCAGCCATACTCTTCTCAGTGATCACTGGTTTAAGGATTACATCATAATACTGAATGCTTGCCATTATGCGTACACCTCCTCGATAGTCTCAACAGCTGCTTTCGTAGCGATTACTGTGTTATATTTCAGAATGTCGTATACATTGATTGTATTTGTACGAGCTGTCTTAACAGAAGGAATGTTTCTTGCAGATAATTCTGCATTCTTGTTTCCATCTTCTAAAACAACTAACGCTTTTGCTACATTTAAGTTGTTCAGTACATTCTGGAAATTCTTTGTCTTGATCTCTCCAAAGTTGATCTCATCAAGAACGATGAATTTCTTTTCTTCTACTCTACTTGTCAGAGCTGATTTCAGAGCAGCTCTCTTCTCTTTCTTATTTAATTTGAAAGAGTAATCTCTTGGTGTTGGAGCAAATACAACTCCGCCGCCTGTCCATTGTGGAGCTCTTGTAGAACCTTGTCTTGCATGACCTGTTCCTTTTTGTCTCCATGGTTTTCTACCACCGCCGCGAACTTCTGAGCGAGTTTTTGCTTTCTGTGTTCCCTGACGTTTATTTGCAAGTTGGCTTACAACTGCCATGTGTAATAAGTGTTCGTTTACTTCAACACCGAATACTGCATCGCTTAAGTCGATTGTTCCAACTTCTTTACCTTCGATATTATAAACAGATACGTTTGCCATCTGTGTGTTCCTCCTTTCCTATTAAAGACTAGATTGCTTTTACGCTTTCTTTAATTGTCACTAAAGATTTCTTAGGTCCCGGTACAGATCCCTTTACTAAGATTAAGTTGTTTTCAGCATCTACTCTTACGATTTCAAGATTTTGAATTGTAATTCTCTTGCTTCCCATGTGTCCTGGCATCTTCTTTCCTTTGAATACCTTGCTCGGATCAGATGCAGCACCATTGGAACCTGCATGACGATGGAATTTAGAACCGTGAGTCATAGGTCCTCTGTGTTGGTTATGTCTCTTGATCGCACCCTGGAATCCTTTACCTTTAGAGATTGCAGTAGCATCTACTTTGTCTCCAGCAGCAAAGATATCAGCTTTGATTTCCTGTGCTAATTCGAACTCGTCAGCGTTTTCAAATTTGAATTCTCTTACAAATCTCTTGCTTGAAACACCAGCTTTGTCAAAATGTCCTTTTTCTGCTTTTGTTGTACCGTGTCTGTGCACGATTGTTTTCTTACCGTTCTTGTCTACGTTAACGATTTTGTCTTTCTTGTCAACGAAACCAACCTGAACAGCGCTGTAACCGTCGTTCTCAACTGTCTTGATCTGTGTTACTACACATGGACCAGCCTGAAGTACAGTTACTGGAGTTAAAACTCCATCTTCGTTGAAGATTTGAGTCATTCCGACTTTTGTAGCTAAAATAGCTTTCTTCATTATAATTACCTCCTGTGATTTACAGCGGAACACTGAATATATGTGTTCATCCTAAATATAGGATTGTTACTGTCTTATTTGTTTTTCATTTTGATATCAATATAAACACCAGCCGGCATCTCTAATCTTGATAATGCATCAACTGTTTTCTGTGTTGGTGTTGTGATATCGATCAGTCTCTTATGAGTTCTCTGTTCGAACTGCTCTCTGGAATCTTTGTATTTGTGTACCGCTCTTAAGATTGTTACAACTTCCTTCTTAGTTGGAAGTGGTACCGGTCCACTCACCTGTGCTCCATTTTTCTTTACAGTTTCGATAATTTTCTTTGCTGATGCATCTACTAACTGATGATCATATGCTTTTAATGTGATTCTCATTACTTGACTTGCCATAA
>Oklahoma_p2__coassemble_14182_pt1 | contig 1610 bp, 1 predicted proteins | sample Oklahoma_p2__metabat2_high_PE_041 | metagenome-assembled genome bin Oklahoma_p2
GTCACAGAAGATGGTGAAATAGCTCAAAAAAATATTTATCAATTAGATGAAGCTAAAATCCTAGAAGAGTCTATGTATGATGGATTTTATGCAGTGGTTACAAATCTTGAGGGAGATATCAGAGATCTTATTGATATCAACAAACAACGCTGGGAAATCGAAGAAAACTTCAGAATCATGAAATCAGAATTCGAAGCGAGACCTGTATTTGTTAGACGCGAAGATCGCATCAAAGCTCATTTCCTGACCTGCTTCATTAGCCTATTAATTTATCGCTTATTAGAAAAGAAACTTGGAGAAGAGTTTACCTGCAGTCAGCTTTTAGAAACATTAAGAAATATGAATGTTACACTTTTATCCAAAGACAGTGGCTACATTCCTTCTTACAAACGTACAAAGATAACAGACAAACTACATAGTTCCTTTGGGTTCCGTACGGATTATGAATTCATACGCAAATCTACTATGAGGACGATCATAAAAGAAACAAAACAGAACAACTAGAAAAATAGCACATATCGTTGCAAACAAGAAAACGGCTACACCACCCATGTTTACGGGGCTTGTAGCCGCATTTTTATTTTTCAACTGTCAAAGATGGGATTATAAAAGATTCTGTTCCGGAAGTCAATTCGCCACAAAAACTTGTTTTCCCCTTCATAATATCTTGCCAAATTTTAGACCTTTAAAAATTTCATAAAATATTCCCTTGTCTTTTTCTTCTCACTTTTCTAGAATTCCTCTGCTTTTTTGAAATTTCCTGCCTGAACCGGCAGACTGAATATGAACAGTCCTGATACTGACTTTCTTTTCTTGTTTGAAAAACAGTATCAGGATTTTTTGATTTTTATCTTGTGAAATGCATTAGATATGCTTTAGATTTTACTCTTTCTGACCGCATTGACTACCTTTTACAGACTCTGCTTCTGCGAGAAATGCTTCCATAGTATCTGACTTTGCCGCAATCACCAGCCAGTTTCTCAATACTTCCAGATTTTGCTCTGTCTCAATTTTCAGCATCTCTTCCAAAATCATAAAACGCTCCTCCATCTCCCGGTCTCTCTTGATTTCCCGAATTGTTCTCTGCAGTTTTTCTACATAGTCATCGTGAAAATTTTGTTCGCTCTCCTGCAGTTTGCTTTCTTTACATTCTTTGCACTCACTTGAAAATGTGTATCGATATTTCTTCTGCCCAAACGGGTCAAAGTCACATAGAAAAATAACATAAGTATCCGGAAGTTCTTCATACTCTTCCCCAGATACCAGCAGCTCCATATCAATCTGACTTTGATAATATCTGCTTCTTCTCCCAAGTGCCGGCTTTTTGGAAACCTGCATTTCCACATTATAGTGGGTTCGTTCTTCATCATTTGCATAGACATCCAGACGGATTCCCTTATACTCTGGGTGGTAGATCATACTCTTTTCCTTACTGACAACCACCTCTGAGAGTTTCGTCTGAAGGACCATCTCCAAAAAATCTTTGCAGTTTTCTGGCATCGTCATCACTGCGCCGAACATAAAGTTATCTTTGATCGTAAGTTCTTTTAATTGTTTCTTCATCGGTTTTCCTCCATTATGCAGAGGAATTCTATGAAAAAATTATAACA